>Ga0315298_1000029_pt1 | contig 267565 bp, 307 predicted proteins | sample WHS_1_MG_FD_203077 | JGI IMG/M metagenome (GOLD analysis project Ga0315298, IMG submission 203077) | Extremophilic microbial mat communities from Washburn Hot Springs, YNP, Wyoming, USA - WHS_1_MG | ecosystem: Environmental > Aquatic > Thermal springs > Hot (42-90C) | place: USA: Wyoming... | reverse complement strand
ATAGGCATATTACAAGTTCTCTTGCACACATTAACCGTCAACTCGGATAAACGTCCCAGCTACGCTTGGATGAAAGGCAAACTGGAAAAAGTAATGCCGAAAATCTTCGAGAAATACGCTGGTCCTGACGTTTTAGCGCATTTGCCAAATGCAAGCGAAGAAACCATACGCAAGTTTGAAAAAGCCATAAAGGAAAGACCAGAAGAAGGCTCATGGCTATTCTACACAGGAAAACAAGAAGCAAACGTTTTTCCCGTAACCATAGACCCACGCAGCCGATTTGAATACTACATAGACCACATCATAAATCAGTTCTACCTCGGATGCGAAACACCCCTACCAAGACTTTTCAGCACGCCAGGGTTTACAGAAGCCTCCGCAAATGCAGCCCTAGACCTTCAAGACATGCTTATAAAACCCATCCAACGTTACATTAAGCGTCAAGTTGAAAGAGACATTTTTGATACTGTTTTAGCCCAAGCCGGATTCGACCCGACAAAAGCTCAGGTTCGCTTAAACTGGGGCAGCCCAGAAGTCCCTGAAGTCGTTATGGCTGACATGCTTAAAGCTGCAGAGTTGGGGCTTATACGCCCAGAAGAGTTCCGCAAAAACGCAGCCAAATTCGGGTGGGAATTATGGGAACAAGAAACACAGCCCAAAACTCAAACTTAGCCAAATCATCACAAAAGGCTAAGAGGAGGTGAAAAAGCCAGAAATGAATGGACTAAACATAGGATTAGGAGTTGCCGCAGCCCTAATCTACGCCTTCCTTGGATATTCAGCACAAGACAAACCATTCAACTGGAAAAAGTTTCTAAGAACAGTCGCAGTCGGCGCATTCTCAGCCTTAGGCTTAGACATGGCTGGCTTAACACTTGATGTCTATACAGCCCTTGTGGGACCCACAGCCATCACAGTTTGGCTGCAAAAACTTATTGATACAGCAAAATCCTAAAGAACGATTTCAAAAAATTAACCGCAGAGAGAAACATCAGATGGGTTATTATAAACTCCATACTAGGCTTTCTTTATAAAAAATTCTAGTTTATTTTTGGCTCGTTCGTTCCATTTGTTTTTTACGCCAGCACTCGTTATGGTAATATTTTCTATTAAAGAACCCTTCTTGTATGGCATACTCGCCTTTCACTATTTCTTTTCCACAAAAAGCGCATTTTTTCCCGCTCCATATCATAGGCCCAGCAAATTTTACCATAGCCATGCTCCCCATTATAGTCTAATAACTTCAAATTTCACTAATCTTTTTTCTATACCTTGTTTTATCCTTCTCTGCTCATAAGTTAAATCTGCTCCACCAGTCTTAACATCTGCCAAAACAATCGTTATAGGAACATCTTCGATTCGCTCTCTGACTTTTGTATAACCATCAAAAATCACATAGTCAACAGGGTCTCCTATGAATCTTGCATCGCTTGGATTATACCCGAATATTTTGAAAATAGGTGCCAATTGTTCTGCAAGCGCTCCTTTAAGAACTGCCCTGCTCTTTGCTAAAGCATCCTCCCTAAATGCTTTCTCACTTTCAATTTTCCACTGCTCTAACAAAGTCTTATATTTCTCTTCAAAAACTCTTTCAAGCTCACTTTTCCTCTGATCAAAAACTTTTTGACCAATCTCCTCTCCAAGTTTTCTTGCCATAGACTCCACTTTCGCCCTGAAATAGAAGTAGGCAAATAATATTCCAATCAGGATGCCAACGATGATAATTAAAACAAACTCTATCATAAAACAAACTCTATCATAAACCACCCTCAAACATGAATACTGAGTTATGCTAAAACGGGCTTTTTCATTTTTGGTTTTCCAGCCATTTCTTTTGACATTTTTGTTTCGTAATCCCTAAGCATCTTCACCAAAGGATGTTCAACGTTAATCCTGTAAAGCTTAGCTTTCCCTATCTTTCTGGAAACCTTAACTATTCCATATTCTTCCAGTTCCGGAAAATATTTGTAAAAAGTTTGTTTACTCATTCCTAAGGCGTCTATAACTTCCTTTTTGGTGAAATCAAACAACGGATTATCCAAAAAGAAATCCACAATCCTAAGCTTCGGCGAATCCCCAAGGGTCTTGATGAGGATCGATTCGCATTCTTTTTCGGAATAAAGTTTTTCACCCATCTTCTTTTTCAACCTCATCGCTGTTTATTTTTGCAATTTACATATTGTCCGATATCCTCTCAGCATCTAATAGCGTCTATTAGAATCTAATAGACTAGAAAAGTATTTATATGTTTCTTTTCAAAAGTATCAAAAGTGAACATTTAATGAGCGCAGACATTAGCGACGAAGAAATTAAAGCAGATATAATGAATAGGTTGCTCAGAAGAAACTGTTGGGGTGCCAAATACTTGCCTATAGATACGCTCGTAAACTGGATGGCGAGAAAGGTTAAGCCAGACGGTAAAAGGGTTAAAAAGTTAATCAAGCAGCTTGCTAATGAAGGATTCCTTATTCCTCATAAAAAAGGAGAAACTGTTTCTTTAAACTCGGCAAAAAGCGAGGAAATAATCGAATATATCAAACGTTTTCTAAGGTTTTAATAACTATTTTCTCGTGCTTTTCTAAAAATTAAGGTTTTTTCGTTCCGATTTTTCAGGAAAATTGCTTTTATTTGCCCATTTCCGGTTCATAGTTTAGATTAAGGGGCCAGACCGTAAGGAGTCGATGTCTTGGCAAGTGTAACCGTTGATGATGTTCGAGATGTGATTAACGTTAGCCAAGCGGATATTCCGGACTCTAAAGTTGTTAAGATGGTTAAGCGGGCTGAGGTTACGCTTGGGCTTGAACTTGGAAGGGATATAGATTCTGAAAATTGCACAGAAGCTGAAAAAGAGTTCATAACGGTTCTTGCAGCCATATACGCTATCTGCTACTTGACCGGCGGTTCTGCTGTTGGCTTAAGCTTCAACGTAGGCGACCAAAACGTTAGCGTGCTAAGCAAAGCTCCGCCGTTAGATGTGCTTCAGTCTGAGCTTGAGCGAATTTTAGGCAACTTAAAAGGCTGCTACGTTGGGAGAGTATAAGCCTTTGGGAACAGTTCCAGAAGCCTACTATGAATTTGTCATGGATTATGCGCCTTACGTTTACGTTATTCCGCCCAACACTCCAGACCCATCCTTTGGGAGAGCGGCTTTCGCTGCAGCCTTCGCCATAGACTTTCTTTATGAGGCTTATAGCAGCAAGCAGTTTGAAAACTGTAAAAATGACATTTTGGATAAAATCGTAAGCCTTGCAGACTGGATTTTAACTCAGCAATGCACAGACCAACAGAAAAAAGCTTATGGCGGATTTAAAAGCAACGAAAACAGCACATATTATTACGCCGTGGATGCTTGCAGAGTTATTCCATCCCTTCTAAGAGCTTATGAGCTTACGAAGGACATAAACTATCTGAATGCTGCAAAACTGGCTGCTGGCACATTCCTCAAAACAATGCAGGATCAGCAAGCTTATGGCGGTTTTGCAAGAACTGTCACGATCGATGATGCTTGGCTTTTGCAGTTGGATGTGGAATGCCTCTACGGGCTTATAGGCTTAAAGATGCTTGCAGAAAAATATGACGTGGCAAACGCAAGCCTATACCAAAACATGATGGCTAAAGCTATTGAGTTTTTGCGTTATGGCTTTGAAGGGCTTTGGCTTTACTTTGACCCTGCTGACGGCGATTGGCATCGTGTTGGCTTAAGCGAAAATGAGATTTATGATGACCCTTTCGCCTATGCTTTAGTTGGCTTGTATGATTATGAGGGTTGGAGTCTTTCATGCCAGAAGGTTTACAATTTTATTAACACGATTAGGGCTTCTGCTCAATATCCGGCTTACAATCCAGCCATCTGCTGGGCTGGCTACATAGACGTGGTCTCACGTTTTCCAGCGTGCGACTATTATGACGCTGTGACTGCGGGAATCCTTTGGAAGATACGGAAAAACCATGATAAGCCAAGTCTTGCCTATAGCATGAAAATCATAGATAAGCATCAAGAAGAGTTCATGTTTTGGGGTGTTAAGCATACTGATTATAGTTGTGTGGAAAATAAGAAGGCTACGGCTACAGTTTGCTGGCTTGGGCTTTTATACCTAAACTATGAAGAGCCGCAAACACGTTTCACGCAGATTTTGCGTTCAAAAGGCGAAAACATAACGTTTTTTCCAGTTAGAGAAGCAAGCGAAACAGTTTCTTACGGCGAAGGCGTAGACGTTCAAGCCATAGTTTCACCGTCAAAAGTTGACGAGGTTCTCTTGGAGCCTGGCTACATAATCAACGATTACATCACCGTTTACACGTTTGCGCCTTTGAGGCAACATGACAAGGTCCGTCGTAAAGGCGTAGACTACGAGGTTTTAGGCGTTCAACCTTTTGACTGGAAAGGCGAAACAGCTTATTTCAAGGCTAATTGTAGGAGGCTTATCGGGCAATGAGTGAAGTAGAAAATCCTGTTGACACAGTTGTTAGGCTTCTGAGCAAAAACATGCGAGTTGTCAAAGAAGACGGCTCGCTCTCCTCAATACTCGTAAGCAGAGAATGGTATGACCGTGAACTGTTCAAAAACTACGACGGACAAATCACCGTAGGGCTTGCGGAAAGCCGCGACACAAAAATTGAAATGAGCGGTAAGCTGAGGAGACGCTTGGGCACTTTAAGGGTTAATGTTTGGAGCCAAGACATGCTCACCCGCCAAAAAATGGTTGAAGAGGTTAACCGCATTGTAAGGCAGAACCGCAACAAGCCTAATGAAACGCTTTACCATTTTGCTGGAGTTGGACGCCCTACAGGAACGCATAAAGCTTATAGTGTTGGGTCAGCAAACGAACTTGCTCCTGGGCATTCTAATTGGGTTGAATTGACGGATTTGGATTACCAGAAAATCTGGTATAGCGATGACAACCGCTACAGCAAAAGTCATAACGTTAACGGCGAATATGCCCTTATGCTTTTCCGCTTTAAGGTTGAAAGCAGAGAGAAAGCTGTCAAAAAGATTGTTTTAGCGTTTGAGGGTTATGGAACGGCTCCAAGCGGCACTGGCATCACTGTAAAAGTTTGGAATCACGTGGCTCAGGCGTGGCAGCAAGCCCAAACAGGGACAAGCGGCACAGATGAAACCATAACCATAACGTTAACCGCAAATTTAGTAGATTATATAGATGATGATGGCTATGTTTGGCTTCTGGCAAGAACAACAAACCCAAGCGATGGCTCTACACCAGCCATATTATACAGCGATTACTGCAGTTGCACAGTCACGGTTAATGGCATAGCCTACTTGGATGTCGTTTCATATAGGGATGCTGACCGTGTAGATGTTAAGCCTTTCATTTACTGCACAGAATTTCAGCTAAAATCATGGTTCTTCGAGGATGTTGGAAGCGCATTTTAAGAGGTGAAAATAGCGTATGCCTGAAACCTACGGAGCACATGAATGCCGTGTTTACTTTGTGCAAGAATCCACCTATGGACAAACGCCAACCAACCCTTCAATGCTCGGCGTGAACGCTGAAAACGTGGATGCCGGAATAGACCCAAGCCTAATTAAAGTGCGGGGCGTAGGCAGCCGAGACCTATCAGCCCTTAAAAGAGGCTTGAGAAAGCCTACATTGAAGATTAGCCATATACTGCCAAGCGATGCACCTATCGGCTTTATTCAGCACGTGCAAACTTTTAATAGCTTAAGCGTTCAAGTGCTCTGGTATAAGGACTTGTTCATCAGCGCCACTGACATCATTAGCCTGCTCTATAAGGGTTGCAGAATTGACAAGCTAACGGTGGAATGCAGCATTGAAGACTTTGTTAAGGCAACTGTTGAGTTGATTGGACAAGATGTTGAAGTTGGAACAAGCAAGATCACAGGCGCCACGTATGCAGATTATGCGGGGGCAGTTCCTTACGACCAGAGCTTTGTTCAGCGAGGCGCAGCAGACGGCTCAAACCCAACAGCTATAGAACGCATAACAGACTGGAAATTCACTATCGAAAACAACCTTAAACCAGTGCCAGTTATACGCCAAACAAGTGGGCACTTGCTGAAGTATTTGCCAACTCGTCACCGCGAGTTAAGTGGAGAATTAACCTTTGAGTTTGAGGACAAGAGCGAGTTTGAAGATGTCATTAACGATGCGGAGTTTAGCCTAAAATTTGGGCTTGGCGGAACAAACAGTGCCTTGTTCAAATACTGCAAGTGGGAGGATGTGGCTGCGCCTACACGTTTGGAAGATCTTGTCAGCTTGAAGGCGAGGTTTGTTGCGAGGGATGTTCTGATAAGCTGAGGTGGTTAAAGGTTGGCTGTGGAAGTTAGTGTTTTAGAAAATTTTGGGCGGGAAGCTGAACTGCGCAAGAAATGGATGCGTATGTGGGAGAGACTTGGCGTTCGCATTCTGAAGATGCCTAAGTGGATGCAGGAAATCGTGCTTGAAGATATCAACACAGCCGTTAGAAACAGAATTGCCATTATGGAGATGATTCAAAATGCGAAAAGAAACCGTTGAAATAGACGAAAGACTCGGCAAGGAATACGCTGGCAAATACGTTTTCAGCGAGATAACATGGGCTAAACGCAGCCGAATAATCCAGAAACACACTAAATACCATCCTTTAACTGGGCAAGTGGTCAGCAGCGACTACATAGCAATTCAAGCCGAAACCATTATGGCTTCGCTTAAAGAACAGCCGCCCCACAAGCCCATAACCCTTGAGAAGCTGTTAAGCGAAGAAGATGGCATTCCAATAGCCCTTGGAGAGCTTTTCAGCCAAATTGTAAACCGCCTAAACAATGTCAGCCTCGAAGAAACAGCTTTTTTATCAGAGCCATCAGACGCCAAAAGCCTCACCCAGCCATTACAGACTTCAGACTTGCAAAAGAGTTCGGCTGGACCATCACGGAACTGCGAAGGCAGCCAGCCAAAACAGTGCAAGAGTTCATTGTGATTTTGAATGAGCTGGACAGACAAGCAGAGGAGGAAAAAGCCAAGGCGGAGCGTGAAGCCAAATGGCGGTTGAAATAACATGCGACGTGGATGGCATAGAGGAGTTTCAAAGAGCAATGCAACAATTTGACAGTGGAATGCAGCGTTACGTGCATAGTCAGTTGGCAAGCTGGGCTGCAGACGTAAAAGCTTTGGCTAAACAGTTGGCGCCTGTTCGCACTGGACATTTACGCAGCAGCATTTACGCCAAAATTCAAGAATGGGTTGCTGAGATAGGCGCTGAAGCCACCTATGCGCTGTTTGTGGAGTTTGGCACCCGTTACATGCAGGCTCAGCCATTTCTTTACCCAGCCATTCAGGAGTATTTGCCAAGACTTGAGGAGATCATCTGCGAAGCTATTGATGAGGCTAAAGCGGAGGCTGGTTTACAATGAGTTTTAGGGAAATAGCTATTACCATTAGGGCTGTTAACCGTGCAAGCCACGAGTTCGCCCGCATCCAAACGGATGCTGAAGCTTTGAGTGTGCGGATTAAAAGCCTTGGCTCGGCTATTGCTGGTTTAGGCGCTACTGGAAGCGCAGTTGCCCACATAGCTCATCAATTCGGCATATTAAACAGCGAACAGACACGTGTTTTGAGCAGCGCCATGTATCTGGTAACCGTTGTTGGAATGTTTATGCGGACAAGCTGGGGTGCAGCCGTAGCCCAGAAGGTTTATGCTGCAGCTTGCTGGATTGCAACTGCTGCTCAAAACGCCCTAAACATAAGCTATGCCACGTTTCTGGCTTTGACAGGTGTAGGCATAGCCGTAATCATTGGGGCTGCTGCAGCCATGTGGTATTTCTCCAGCCAAATGAACGCTGCAACCGAATCTGTCAAGGAGTATAATGCTGCGGTTTCTGAAATGCCTACACGAACCAGAACCATTGTGAGAGCTGGAGAAGAGGAAATGTATCGCAGAGGCGTTGAACCATGAGCGTTGAAATTCCAAAGATGGCTATAGCCTTTGGACAGTATGCTATTCCGCAAACTGATGTTATCGAGTGTCGTGTGCATTTGGGCTGCACTAAAGAGGTTAGCAGCTTCGATTTGCTACTGCAAAACTGGGATGGCAAATATAGTTCTGGCGGTTCTATTCCGCTTGCTGTTGGCATGGATGGAAGCATAAGCATTGGAAGAGGCAACAATGTTCCACAGATTATTACTTGCCGCATTGAAAGCATCAAACATGAATCCACACCAACAGAACATTACACACGAGTTAGTGGCAGATGCTGGGGTGAACGTCTCTTCCGCCGTGTTTTCACTGGCACATTTGCGAACATGAAGGGCGAAGACATTGTTAGACATTTGATTGATTATTATGCGGGCTTAAGCCATGTCAGAGACGGAACGGAGCTTGTTGAGGCTACGGACACAACTTATACATGGTTGGAATACGAAAACACGCCCGTTTGGGACATCCTCAAATACATTGCCGAAAGTAGCGACAAGCAGGGTGTAATAGGCTATGATTTTCGTGTTGCTCCAGACGGAAAATTCGAGTTTTTCCCAAGAAACAGCAAAACATCGCCAATAAGCCTAACAGACAAAATTGAGATTAGCGAATACCGTAAAGATATTCACCGCATAAGAAACAAAATCTTTGTTTTAGGAGCAAACGAGAAGAAGATTCCGGTAGACGCTAATGAAGATGGCTTCACGGAATCATTGACAAACTGGGGTGCATACTACCTTAACCATGACATGATGCTTTGGATTGGACACGTAACAGAAGACGGACAAACCAAGTATAGCGACTCCTACTCAATCCGCGTTTATCCCACATCAAACGCACCAGTAAAAAACAAAACTGGAATGTATAGGATTATAAGTCCAATAAAGTGTAGAGGGCCTGATGGATTTAAGCAGCTTAGGTTTTGGCTTTTGTGGAATCGTGATGGAGACGGAGACCCATCCTCAGTCAAGGTTTACCTTGAAACCAACGTAAGCGACTACTATTACAAGGAGATTGTTGGGCTTGTAGGCAAAAAGAACGAATGGAAAAAGATAGTTTTAAACCTTGAAGAATATTGGGCGCCAGTTGGCTCTCCGGACTGGAATAACATTAACCACGTAGGCTTCATAATCGAGTTTCCATCAGACTGCAATCCAACAATACTGGTCGACCACATAGTCTTTGAAGATTGCAGGTATTCAGCTAAGCAAGAGGATACTGCAAGCCAAAACGCCTACGGTTTAAGAGAGTTAACCGAAACGGACGAGGAGCTTTATAGTGATAACGAATGCCTTTTGAGGGCTAAGGCTTTGCTCGCCCACCTAAAGGACCCAGTTGAATACATCACCATAAAAAGCACAGTGATAGATTATGGGAATACTCCGCTTTTGCCAGGAGACAAAATCCACGTAACACTTCCAAACGAGAATGTGGACACTGACTACCGCATAATAAGCGTTGAATACCGCGTGGACGCAAAAACACAAACTCTTGAAATAACATTGGAGCTTGGAAAAGAAATCCCGCTATTAGCAGATTACCTATACGGCTTGAGGTCAACAACCGTAACGGTCGAAAAGCTTTCAAGAACAAAACTTGGTAAAGGCTCTATTCCGCCTATTGTGAGAGCGCCAACTGGACATGATCACTTAGGCGAAACCATAAGGCCTAATGCGGTGAACTGCAACACAGTCAGCGCTGCAGCAAAGATAACTGGAAACGCTTTCGGTGATTTGTTCCCAGAAACAAGCGACACAGGAGCCGTAGGAACAACAAGCAAATACTGGAACTGTATAGCGAGCAACAACGTATGGTATAAAAACCTTGGACAGTTTGACGCTTTAGACGATTTAGCCCTAATCAAACGCATCAAAGGCAACGGAAAAGTCGATGAGAAAGGCATGCCATTGGCTGATCCTGAAAGCCTTCCAGAACAGGTAAGAGAAAACGGCTTGATCAATGCTGGTGCCCTAATGGGTCTGCTTATAGGCGCTGTGAAGCAACTTGCTGCTAAAGTTGAGCTTCTTGAAAAGAAGGTTACGGGCTAATGAAGAGCGAAGTTTTGAAACAAATTAAACAGCTTCAAGTTGGCGATTTAATCAGGGTTGAGTGGAATGATGCCTCTGTTGGCAAAAGCCTAAGCGGAGGTGTTCAAGCCATAGACGTTCCCGTTTTCAGCCTTGGAGTTTTTATTGGCGTGTTGGGCGAGAAGAACAAGCACATCATTTTGGGACAGAACCATTTCCGTTATGCCAATGGCTTATATGACATTGATTATACGGCTATTCCAGTTTCTTGGGCTGTTAGAATAACTGTTATCGCTAAGAACCATGTTTCGATGGAGGAGGCAAACCAGCTTCTGAGCAGCTTTCTCATGGGCAGTAGAAGACCTATGCATCACAGCAAACAGCAGAGAGTGATCAACCATGGTTCATAGGACATGGAAGCCTGAAGAAGAGAAACAGCTTATTGAAGAGTTTAAGAAGGCAGGCTGCAGCCGAGAGGCTATTCCACGATTAGCAAAGGAGTTTAATCGTAGCCAAGAAGCCATATTGAAAAAGCTTGAACGTCTCGGTTTAAATGTCGTCGGCGCAAAATTTGAATTGACGACGACTTTTGAAATTCCCAAGGTTTTGCCCAGCCTTGAAGAGGTTTTGCTTCTTTTGGCTGGAGCTTTGAAAAAGGCTGCTGAGCCTGGGCTTGGCAGAACAGAGTTACAGCGCTTGGAAACTATTGCAACGCTTTATAAGGCGTATGAAAGTGGGCTTGAGAAATACGTGAATTATCGCCAGATTGAGGCTAAGCTTTTGGAGTTGGAGAAAAAGTATGCAGAGCTTGCTGAAAAAGCCAAGGGCGATGCGTCCAAACCAAATATTGCCTAAATGGTTCAGCCTTCAACAAAGCATAAAAATACTTGATGACGCTGAGGTTGCCAAAGCCAAAAAACTGAGCAGCGACCCTGCAGAATTTTTCCGCCAAATCGTGGGATTTGAACCCACACCTTACCAGAAAGAGTTCATTAAACTTTTTCTTGAAAACCAGTTTTTAGCTGCCCGATGGTGTAGGCAGTCAGGCAAATCGTGGATTGTAAGCGCTTTGCTTTTATGGTATGCGGTTACGCATCCAGACAGTTACATAGGCGTTGTTGCGCCAAGCTGGAGGCAAGCCAAACTTGTAATCCGCAGAATAGCCTATTTTGTCAAAAACCTTCCGCCTGGAATGGCTTTCAAACCGTTGAAAACGGCTATACGCTTCACAAACGGCTCGGTTATAGAGGCTTTTCCATGCAACCCAGACACAATAAGGGGACCAACGCTTGACGTGATTTATGCTGATGAGTTTAGCTTCATGCCTGATGATGAGGAAATGTATGATGCAATTTTGTTCACCATAAGCACTAAAAGCCATGGCAAGTTCATCTGCACATCCACACCCTGGAGCACAGACAGCATCTTTTACAAAATCTTCTATCATAAGGGCTTTGAGGATTTCGCAAAACACCATGTAACATGGGAGCAAGCCCTCGAGCCAAACGGACCATTAAAACGGAGCATTCTTGAGAAAATCCGTAAACAGTTTGCTGATGATCCTTGGCGTTGGAAGCGTGAAATGGAGGCGGAGTGGGCTGAAGACGAAAATGTTTGGCTTCCACAAAGCCTCATCAGTAAATGTATTGATGGAAGCCTTGAGCTTTATGATTTTGAAAGCAGCCAGAGAGGCAAGTTTTTGGCTGGTCTCGACCTTGGCAAACTTCAAGACTATAGCGTTTTAATAGTGGTTGAGGATGTTGATGGTAAGCTTCTGCTTCGCCATTGGAAGGTTTTCCCGCTTGGAACAAAATACGCCACAGTCATAGGCTACGTTAAAACGTTATGCGACAGATGGAAAAACGTTGAACGCATACGTGTGGACATAACAGGTGTAGGCGAATACGTTGTAGAGGACATGCAGAACGCTGGCATAAACGCTGAAATTGAAGGCGTAACCTTTACTGTGCCCCGCAAACAGGAGATGGCAAGCCTCCTAAAACAGCGGATGCTTGAAGGCGCATACAACTTCCCATTCGTGGAAATGAGGCTTTCACCCACAGTGCTTTTGTCTTATGTGGCGGAGCTTAACGTTGAAAGGTTTGAACTGCGTAAAGACGGGTCAATAGCCTTCAGCCACCCTCAAGGGCAGCATGACGACACCTTTTGGGCTACAGCCCTCGCCATATACTGCACCGTAAAAATGACGCCTGAACCATATTTGGCGGTGATTCCGCGCATAGCAAGAGAAAAGCTGCAAAAACTAAGGAATAGGCTCCGCAAACACCAAATAACGGGCGTTACAAGATGAGACGCAGAGAGTTTTTCCGCATAAGCCAAATAAAACGCAGATACGACCATAAAACAGGCAAATTCATAATAAATATAGGCTATGAAACTGCTGCTCCAGAGCCTACGGACCGTGTTGTAGGCGTGGCTGAAGCCTTCGGATTAGGCTTGGACAAATGGGAAAAATTCATAATTTACGATAATGTTGAGCTTCGGATAGGGCCGACGGACATTGTTTACATTACGGGCGATAGTGGTTCTGGCAAAAGTGTTCTGCTTAAGGCTTTGGAAAAAGACATACGCCAAGATTTAGGCTTAACATGCATAAACATTGCAGACATAAAGCCTGAACCAAACAAGCCACTGATTGAAACGGTTGGCAAAACGCTTGAAGAAGCCTTAGAGCTTCTCAGCAGAGTAGGCCTAAACGATGCCTTCCTTTTCCTGCGCACTTACGAACAACTAAGCGATGGCCAAAAATACCGATATAAAATTGCTAAGATGATTGAAAGCAATGCACAGTTCTGGATTATGGACGAGTTTGCAGCAACCCTTGATAGGGACACCGCAAAAATCGTAGCCTACAACCTTCAGAAACATGCAAGACAACAGGGCAAAGCAGTATTAGCAGCAACAACCCACCCAGACCTATTTGAAGACCTAAACCCAAGCGTCCACATCCACAAGCGCTTCGGCAAGGATATAACCGTAAACTATTACCCTAACGATCCAGCCAAAGAATGCAGCCTCATACGTGAAATGCGCATAGAAGAAGGCACATTTGAAGACTGGCGCAAGCTCGCCCACTTCCATTACAGAAGCCATAAAATTGCCGGTCCACGCAAAATATTCCGCCTTGTCCGCGGAGACGAATTATGCGGGGTAATTGTTTACAGCTATCCGCCACCAACATGCTTCGGAAGAAGACTTGTCCTGCCGAAGATGAGCATGAAAGAGCTTAACGAAAAATTGAGCATTATCAGCCGTGTTGTTGTTCATCCAAAGTATCGAACAATAGGCTTAGGCGTAAAACTTGTCCGTGAAACCTTGCCTTTAGCCGGAACACCATACGTGGAAATGCCAGCAGTAATGGCAAAATACAACCCATTCGCAGAAAAGGCTGGAATGCAAAAAATAGCCCAACAACCACCACCAAAAGAAGCCCTAAAAATCGCAGAAACCCTGCAACATCTTGGCTTTAACATTCAATTGTTAGGAAGCGAAAAATACGTTATAAACAAGCTGCAAACATTAAATGATAAAGATATAGCCAAAATTAAAGAAGCTTTCATCAAATATTGCCATGCAAGATATATGAAATATTTCTTCTGTCACATGCCCTTTGGGAAAAAGCAAACCTATGTTGAAGAAATACGCAAAGCAAGTCTTGAAAGGCTTGCAAACTTAATTAAAGTGTGCGGTTTTCTCATGCAAACAAAGGCTTACCTATTTTGGAAAGGGGGCAATAATCCTGCAGAATTTTGACTGGCTTTTTGGAGATCTTGATGACGAGGTTAGGCTGCAGCTTCTGGTTTTAGCCACAGCATTTTCATTTTCGACATAGTTATACTTTAGCATGTATAATTACCTTAGCTATTAAGAGAATCCTGTTTAAAGCGGAGGCTTGTCTCAGACAGAATTGGACACATCGTTACTGCCAAAAAGGCTGAAATAAAAATTTCTAAAATTTGATTTCGCCCTTTTCCATGAGTTCTTTAACCTTAAGTATAGAATATTGAACGGCGTGGCTTCTGTCGGCGAAATATCCCTTCCCAACCTGTTCGTCAATCCATCTGACAAGCTCAGGTAAGATGCTGACTGTTAGCTTTACCTTCACCATATTAGCCCTTTAAGACATATGAGTTTGGCTTTGTTTAGCACTTATCTGTAATAATAAGCAAATGTAAGCAAACGTTATATAAGGATCTGAGAAATAGAATCCTTTGTTTCTTTAACTTCCACCATGGTGAGCGTAATGTCTAAAGCAAGGCGTAAATATGCGCATGCCATCAAGAAAGTAGCCTTTATAACCGCTATACTTATCGAGGACCCAGAACCCTATGAAGGTAAAACAAACGCCGATATAGAAAAAGAGATTTTGGAGGAGATAGGGCCCATCCCATATGTGGCAAAAATAGAGAAAGTCACAGTCATCGACTTTAACAGCTAAAAAGGAGAGAATCAAAAGGCAACATCATGCGATAATCTGTGCTATAGGTTATGGATTTTGTGTATGTATCTGTTGTTCACAATTTTAATGTAATATGTTTGGGTATTTGTTTAAGTTTAAGGATGGGATTGCGATGGAATTGTTCCATGTCGTTCTGAATGTGGTTGCTTTAGCTGTCAACGTTTGTCTTATGTATTTTGCCTGCAGACTGCTGTCAGTGTTTAGGGGCGGGGTTATGGGTAGGCCTTGGCTTTTCGTTTGTCTTGGCGTTTTGGCCCTTGCAATAGGCTCGTCCATCTTTTCTTTCAAGTATATTTTGGATGTTGGCCGTTTTGAGGTGCATGCCGCAGGCGGCTTAATAATGCTTCTGGGCGGAGTTTTGGCGTTGATCGGCATCTACCTCGAATACAAAAACTGGACAGTTCCAAAATAATGGAGAGGCTTCATAAATGAGGAGCATTCTTGAGCAGAATGGCGGATTCTTCATAGAGTTTGAAATGCTGGCAGAAATGGAGAACGCACTACAACAGCTTTTTGCATCAGGCGCTATAGTCATCATCGCTACCATGGCGAAGTCTTGCGGAAAAAAGCTATGCCAAAAAATCCGAAAGAATATTAGCGTTGAAGAGGCATTGGAAAAGCTTTGTGAAACTTTGGGCGGATGGAATTGGGGAGAACTCACCTTTTCAAACATTGATATAGAGCTTGGAATGGGAAAGTTTTCAGTTAAAAACTCCCTTGAAACGCGCGTCAGAAAAGCTGGCAACAATTTTGGCTGCCATTTCCTCTCAAACTTTATGGCCAGTTTCCTTTCAGAGCTTTTTGGAAAAAATATAGCTGTTAAGGAGCGCAAATGCGCCTCTTTGGAAGGCAAGGTATGCGAGTTTGAGTTTCAAGCGGTTGGCAACGGTGAGTAAAGGGCGATGACCGTTAAAAGCCCACTTGACGATAGGCGTGTTCAAGCGTTATTAAACAAGTTTATGAGCGGAAGCATTGATGCCTTAACACCAATTTTTGATTTAAAAAGAGGCTTTGTCTATCCCGATGTTGAGGAAATAATTGGCGAATCCGAGGATCCTGAAGAGTTTTTAGCAATGCTTGTCGAGGCTGGCATCCTTAAGCGGGAACTCTACGACAAAACTATTTATTGCCCAAAATGCGGTTCCGTGAACGTCTCGATTCAATATTGCTGCCCATTCTGCCTATCCTATGACATCAAAAAGAGCTCACTTATTGAGCATATTAAATGCGGATACATGGACATTGAAGAGAAGTTTGTCAGCAGTGATGGGCTGATCTGCCCAAAATGTAAACGCCAGCTTACCGTGGAGGATGTGGATTATAGGAGGGCTGGCCTATGGTGCACATGCAACAAATGCGGAAGAAGCTTCGACATACCAGTTCCAAGGCACTTCTGCAGAAACTGCCAAACAAACTTCACATTCGAAAACGCCAAAATCAAAGAAGCCTACAAATATTGCCTAAACGAGGACATTGTTAAAACAGCAGCCTCAGAATGGGCCATATTAGCGCCTATAAGGAAAATTTTGGAAGACAAAGGCTTCAAGGTGGAAACCCCTGGCTTCATGGAAGGCAGATCAGGCGTAAAACACATGTTCGACATAATAGCCTACAACAACGGAAGAAAACCAGAAAAATTGGCCATAAACATATCCACATCACCCGACGGAAAACCAGTTCCAGATCACGCGATAATCGACATGTTCGCCAAAACCTACGACTCAAACATTGAAAAGGCATTCTTAATAGCCATACCGAGGATGAGCGAAAACGGAAGAAAACTTGCAAACCACTATAAAATCTGCCTGATAGAAGCAAAAACGCCGAAGGAGGCGTTAGATAAAATTGAGCAGCTTCAAGATCTGCCATAGCCAATTACTAATTAACATGTTAGTTAGCAGCTTAACGCTTTCTTTTTCTTCGTCATAGCGTGACATGATTTGCAGAGAAAATACTCAACGACAGGCTTCAATTCACCAGTTTCACGATCCAAAACTTCCTTATAAACGGGAACAGCATCACTCCCTGAAATTTCCTTCTTGCATATAAAACAGACACGTTTTCTTTCCATTCAAATACTTCCTCAACATAATTCCATAAATTTAGGTGATGTATGAAACTATAAAACTCTTTCACCTACTTAAGATGCGCGCGCGTGCAAAATTCTTTAAGCTAAACTCTTCATGAACCCACTTAATGTGGACAAAAGTTTACCTGTCATGGTTCATGCCATCCCCACGCTGAAAAGTGAAAAGCCAATTTTAAGCCATAAGAATGTTCACGTGAAAAATCCGTTTAACTGCATGGAAACGTGAAATTCGCCGTTTTTAGGCTTTAATTTTCACTTGGAAGTGATTCTAAGTCAAATTTAGAAAATTGGGGCATAACTTTCTTTTGAGGTGACGGGAATGCCTAAATTTAGAAATAAAGTGTTTAAAAGTATCCTTCTGGATAAAGACGGGTTTGAAATAACAATCCAGCAAGCGTTAGCAAAAATTCGAAGGCTTAGAAAGGCAAGGGCAAAAGACCCAGAGTTGTTCGAGCTTAACGGTGGAAGCCTCGACCTGCTTCTGCTATATCAACATGTGGAGCAACTGAAAAAGTGGAACGGAAAGAAAAATGAAATCGGAGTTTTAAGCGAAGCCCAAAACAAACTGTTAAACTGCAAAATTGAAAAGGTTGCGCCTGACACCTATCCATGCGGAGTATTAATCCGAGCTTTGGAGGCAGCCTAAATGCCAAAGTATTTAATTGAAATAATCCTTGTAGTGGAAGCCAAAAACCCGCAGGAAGCCAGAAAAATCGCCGATTACATCCTAAACCTTCCCATACCAGACAAGAAAATCGAAAACGCCATAGAAACCATGAGGTATGAGGAAGTTGTCCAAATCAAAAACCCAAGAACCTAAACTCTGCCCAAACTGCCCACTCATCTCTCTCCTACCAATAATAACTGCAAAAAGAATCTGCTACACACGTGAAAAAGAACAGCTAACACCACACAAAATCTGCCAGCAACTCAGAGCCCTATGGCAAAAACACCCATACATAACCCTTGAAGGCTGCCCCTACTTTTCCAAAACAGAAAGGATAGACTTCTATGCCCAAACAGAAAACACGCGGTAAATTCTGGCCCCACGTCAGAGCCTTAATCTGGGAAAAAGCCCAAGAACTCTACCAAATGGAAAACGCAAAAACAATGAAAGACGACTTTAAAGGCACAACAGCCACCAAAAAAGAGCTAAGAGAAGGCGGATACTTCCAAACAGCCAAACTAATAATATTACGCGAATTATGGCTACAGAAAAAAGGCTTACCCTCAACCGAAGAAGAAACCATTAAAGAAAATTCTATACTGCAATTTAAAAACCAGAAACCACAAAATAATAAACGTAAAGGAGGGCGAAAAGAAAAATGCCAAAACCAGGAATGACAGGCATATGCCTAAAAACAGAAGTCGCAGAGTTACTCAGAACTAAAGCAAAAGAAGCCAACATGGGAATAAACGACTACCTAACATTTCTTTTAATGGAAAAACCCTTCAATGGTCCTTTCGAGCCGGAGACGCGGGTCCGAATCCCGCCCGGAGCATTCCAAATCTGAGCTTATTTTGGGAGTATTTTGGTTGAAAAAGCTCAATCTGAGCAGTTTGCAAAAGAGGCTAAAATTGTAGCACGAATTTACCGGCAAAACAGTCATGATTTGGAGCTTAACATTGGTTAGGCTTATCCGTAGATACGTTTGCGATGACCAACAACCAGTAAGTATACCTTTTCTTCCTTAATTCGATAAAGAACTCGGTAATCGCCTATTCTTAAGGAGTAAATACCTTTCCATTCACCGCGTAAGGGCTTTCCTACGTAAGGGTTGGTTTTTAATATGTTGATTTCTCGAAGTATTCGCACTTGAACTTCTCTATCTAAAGCTTTGATTTCCTTTAGGAAACGAGGTGCAAACTTGACTTCAAACTGCGCCTTCAAGGTTTAACTCTCTTATGAGCTCATCAAGCGGTCTAGCCTTGCCCTCTTCAACCTCTCTTAAGGCAATTTTCAAATCTTTAACAAGTTTTTTGTCTTGTATAACTTCAAGAGTCTCCAATAACTCATCCATTAACTTGGCAGCTTTTGTTAGCAATTCCTTCTCTTCAGTTGTTAAGAGAGTCATTTACCTTTCACAGCCTCTTCAGAATATAAAATCTCTACAGACGTTTTAACTCTTACTCTCAAAATAAACTAGCAGACAACGATAAAACTCAAAATCTGGCGATCCCAAAAATCTATTGAAGCAGGGTCTTTCTCTGAAATCTTCAAATACATAAGAGAAAATAAATTTTCATAATGGAGGCAAATAACATTGTCATCGGATATACTTTCTAAGTATCTAGTAGAGGCAGAAGAACATATCAAGAATGCGAAGGAACAAAGTCAAAGTGCTGGCAATACAGAACAAACAGGTAAAATTGTAGATGCAGCCAACTATTATTGCTCGGCGGGAAGAGAGTATTTCTTAGCCGCTGTTAAGTTCAAAATGGTGCTAATGCTTTTAGGATACTCTCCGAAATCTTCACTTGTAGATGACGAATCGCTTAATTATAAGTCAAGGCTAATAGACTCGCTTGAAGGTAGTTGCAGTTGTTATGAAAAAGCGGCTCAACTTTTCAAAAATGTGGGAAACAGATTTCTGGAGTCAGAGGCTTATGGCAAAGCTGCATCAAATTACATTGAACTTGCTGAATTAAAGAACGAGAAGGCATTAAGAAGAGAGATTAAAGAAGACATAATCATTACATATGTTGCAGATACACCCCTCGGCAAAGCTGTTACCGCTTATCATAATGCAGCGTTAGCATTATACGACCTTGGAATGAAGTATAGAAACTCTGACGAAATTGAGAAAGCATACGTAATCATTGGCGAAATGGGAGACGCTTACCTAAGTGCAGGGTTATTATATGAAAATGAGGATATTGAGTTAGCCATTGAAAACTTTTTCTCCGCCGCAGAGGCATATAAAGAGAGCGGATTGCTTTCGAGAAAAGTCGGAATACCGACAATAGTCCATCATGCACGGCTTGAGTGGCGTTATGCGACCAGAAACGCTAAAGAATTTTTCAAAGATGAGCGGGGCTACTACACTGCCGATGATATAAGGAGAGCTATCAAAACCTACGAGAAAACAAGAGAATTAGCTGAGAGAAAGAATAATAAAGAGATGATATATCAATGCTCAAAAGCTATAATGCTTCTTTCAGCGGATGTTAAAGAACCTAAGGATTCAATAAAAAGTTGTCAAGAAATTTGTGAATCACTATCAGAATTTGTAATTCTGCCTATAGACCTGAGCAATAAGCAACTTGATGCTGCTGATAAGGAAGTTATCCGCTCAAGTTTAAAGAAATATTCTGACGACCCCAAACAAGGAGCATATCAGCTCATCAGTCATATAGAATCAAGGCTCAGATCATACATTAAAGCAAAACTTAGCCCGGTCAACCCAACGAACTGGTTTAAAGAGTTAGTTATCCCCGCTCTAAACCCAGACGATTTAGGGGTGATTAGTTCAAACTATAATCGGGAAACTGGCAGGAACCCTAATGATCTGTCAAATGAAGAAAACCCGCTCAGTTTTGCAAACATTAATCATTTACAAAAGATAATTTCCAATAATAGACTTTGGGAGAGCTATTTTAAGAGTGACTTTGTAAATTTTGAGGAGTTTAGCGCTAACATGTCAATCATTGTTAGGATAAGACACCCAACAATGCATGTAAGAGAAACAAACATTTTCGAAGCCGCAGTAACTCCGACGCTATGGATTTTGGAAAGGCTCAGAATTAACTGACAGAAATGTTCTTTACTAGTAAATTTGTGCGCCGTTCCCGCCCGCTTCATGGAAGCGAATTCGCTTCTTTTGTTAGTAATGGGATTTCGTTCTTTTTTATTTCTATAAAATCAAAGTATTTCATAGCGTTGCCCGTTAAATATAAAAGTACGCTTTCATCCTTGTCGATAGCGCCCTCATTTTTGAGTTTGTTTAATGCTGCGAGAGTTGCAGAGGCTTCGGGACATGCATACACACCTTTTTTGAGGAAAATCTTCATTGAAGAAATTATTTCTGTGTCGTCTACTGCTACTGCCATGCCCTTCGTTTCCCTTAATGCCCGTAACACAAGATAGCTTGCGTAGGGACGGGGAACCCTCAAACCCGCCGCTATCGTTTTAGCGTTTTTCCAAGCCTCTTTCACTTCTTCTTCCCCGCTATTATATGCCTTAACTAGGGGAGCACAGCCAGAAGATTGAACTATGATTAGGCGTGGAATTTTTTCTGTCCAGCCGAGTTCGATTAAGTCTTTGAAGCCTTTCCATAGACCTATGATTCCTTCGCCTCCGCCTGTTGGAAAAATTAGGTTGTCTGGTAAATCCCATTTGAATTGTTCTGCAATTTCAAAGGCTATGGCTTTGTAGCCTTCATACCTATAAGGCTGCTTATTGGTGGAAGCGTCTAACCATCCATAATCTTTCCCAAATTTTTTCACCATTTCTGCGGCGTCATTTATCAAACCGTCAACAAGGTAAACTTTGGCGCCCATCCAAACGCATTCTTTAACATTGCTTTCCGGGGCATCCTTCGGCATAAAAACATAAACTTCCATTCCAGCCTTAGCTCCATAAGCAGCCAGAGCCGCCGCAGCATTCCCAGCAGAGGGCAAAGCAACACGGCTAACTTTTAACTCTTTAAGTTTAGAAACTGCAACAGCCATCCCTCTGGCTTTAAATGTTCCTGTCGGAAGCCTCCCATCATCTTTCAAAAAAACATTTGCGCCTTCACGGTTATCTTGCTGAAAATGGAGCACAGGCGTATAGGGTTCTCCTAAAGAAACTATATTGTTGGGCGATGACAAAGGAAGCAGCTCTATAAACTTCCAAAAAGTATCTTCTCTAAGCTCCAAATCACGCTTGGAAACTTTTTCGGAAACGCTGTGCAAATCATATTGGAATAGGAGGGCTCCACCACATTTCGGGCATATCGTTAAAAGATTGTCTGGTGGGAAAATTTCTCCACATCTGCTACATTCAGCTCCAATTGTGAACATGTAGTTTCCCGAATAATTTTGGAGAGGAAAGTCTTTAAGCTTACCGTGCAGAAACCATCAACTGCAAGGTTATTTTACATAAAACTCATATAGAACGTTGCTTTTATCCGATAATCTTCAAATCTTAAAAGTGATGAAGAATGAGTGGAAAAGCACCATCAAGTTACAAGAAACTTATGGAAAAAGTTAAGGATTTACTAACTCTTCAATCCGCCACCGCCATCATCCACTGGGACATGGAGACAATGATGCCGCCGAAAGCGATTGGTCTACGAAGTCAACAATTGGCCCTTCTTAGCCGAATTGAACATAGAATGAGCACGGATCCAGAAATAGGTAGGCTATTGGAAGAAGTCATGCGACCTTCAGAATATGATAAGCTTGATGCTGTTCAAAAGAGAAACGTATACTTGATAAAGAAGAATTATGATGAACAGACAAAGCTTCCAGAAGAGCTTGTTGCAGAAATTGCAAAACAACAAGCCATAACAGTGGATGTTTGGAAGAAAGCTAAAGCCGCCAAAAACTTCTCCATGTTTAAGCCTGAACTTGAAAAACTTGTTGACTTAGAAAAGAAGGCTGCAGAAATTCTGATGAAAGTAAAGGAAACCGCAACGCCTTACGATGCGCTAATAGACATTTTCGAACCAAAAATGACGACAAAAACAATAACAAAAGTCTTTAACGAGTTAAGAGAAGGTTTAGTTTCGCTGCTAAAGAAATGTGAAAACGCTCCAAAACAACCAGACGTAAGCATTCTCAAACGCAAAGTCCCAATTGATGTTCAGAAAAAAATTGCTAAAGCTCTCGCCCAAGTTGTCGGTTATGCTATAGAGTCAAGAGAGGCTGGAGGCAGAATTGACGAAACGGAGCATCCCTTCACAACAGGATATTATGATGATGTACGAATAACAACTCACTATTATGAAGACAACTTCGCATCTTCAATATTTTCAGTATTGCACGAAGCGGGACACGCTCTTTACGAGCAAAACTTGAAAAAAGAATGGATGTTTCAACCAGTCGGAACCGGCTGTTCCTCTGGCTTCCATGAGTCTCAATCACGTTTTGTGGAAAATATAATTGGGAGGTCCCGTGAATTCTGGGTTTATTTCTTGCCAAAATTGAAGGAAATTGCGGGCAACATCCTCTCCGATGTAGATTTGGAAACATTTGTCCACGCTGTCAATCAAGTTAAACCCTCCAAGATTCGAGTTGAAGCTGATGAAGTAACTTATGGACTACACATAATCATAAGATTCAACATGGAAAGAGACCTTTTCGCCGACAAAATAATGGTGAAAGAACTCCCCGAAATATGGAACCAAAACTACAAAGAATATTTAGGAGTGGAAATCGAAAATGACTCGGAAGGAGTAATGCAAGACACCCACTGGGCTAGCGGTTCATACGGCTATTTTCCAAGCTATGCTTTAGGCAACATTTATAGTGGGCAAATCCTCTCAGCCATGGAAAAAGACCTCAAAAACTGGAGAGAGCAAGTTGCAAAAGGAAACGTTACAAAAGTGAAGGAATGGCTTGTTAAAAACGTTCACGCATACGGAAACCTCTACGACCCAGAAGAGCTTATAAGAAAAATCACTGGAAAAGAATTGGACGTTAAACCATACCTAAACTATTTGAACCGCAAATATTCAAAACTTTACGGCTTTTAATTTCACACATATACATTCAAAAGAAGAGCGTGCATATAAAACTCCGACATAGTCGACACTAAATTTAAACACGCCCAACTAGAATGGCATTTTTGCACATTAACTACCGACAGTTTTATATACATCTTTTAAAAAATACATCCTGCTGGTGAAGTTAAAGTGTCGGAATATAATTTCAAAAAGCCCGAATCAAAGGAAGAGCTTATCAGAGTGTTGACGGATGCTGCCAGAAGAGAGGTACAAGAACGCGCTCGTATTAAGGGAAAACCGACAAAACCCACAGTTTCGGGAACAGCTAAAATTTTAAACATACATAGGGATACGCTTTACACTTGGCTTAAGGAGTTTGATGTCGATTTTGATGATGTTTGTAAAGAGTTGTCTACAAAATTTTTGTCGGAGGCTGTTGAAATGCCTGGAAAATACACTTACTTGATTGGTGAAGCCTTGGTGGGAGAGGGCAATGAAGTTGCGCATATCGACCTTTTGATAGGAGATAAGGATGGTCCTGTCGGAGAGGCTTTTGCACAAGGGCTTTCTCATCTTTCTATGGGGCACACGCCGTTGTTGGCGGTTATAAGGCCTAATCTTCCGCCTAAACCTCACACTTTGCTTGTGCCTAAAGTTACTGTTAAAGGCCTTGAAGATGCAAACAAAATTTTTGGACCTGCGCAGGCTGCTGTGGCGAAGGCTGTGGCTGATGCTGTTGAGGAGGGAATTATTCCTAAAGAGAAGGTGGATGATTGGGTTATAGTTTGCAGTGTTTTTGTGCATCCGCAAGCTAGTGATTATCGGAAAATATACCATTACAATTATGGGGCAACCAAGCTGGCTTTGAAGAGGGCTTTGGCAAAATATCCTACGTTAGAGAAGGTTTTCTATGATAAGGATAGGGCTAAACATCCAATAATGGGGTTCAGAGTGCCGCGCCTTTGGAGACCACCATATTTACAGATATCTTTGGATGTACCTGATTTGGATAGGACAAGGAAGATCATAGCGCAAATTCCCAGAAGTGACAGAATAATATTGGAGGCTGGAACACCGTTAATTAAAAGGTATGGAACAAAAGTGATAAGCGACCTCCGAGATATTGCTAAAGACATTTTCTTCATTGCAGATTTAAAAACTTTAGATGTTGGAAAAGTTGAAGTTGACCTGGCATACGATGAAACCGCAGATGCGGTTATAGCAGCAGGGCTCGCACCAGAAGAAACCCTTAATGCTTTCATCCATGAAGCAAAAAGACTTGGCATATACGCAGTAGTGGATATGCTAAACGTAGAAGACCCCATTAAAAAACTGAAGACGCTTAAAGAATTTCCTGATATAGTAATCATCCACAGGGGGATAGATGAAGAAAGCGGGCGGACAATAGGATTAGAACTCATACAAGAACTGCGGAAGACCTTCAGTGACAAGCGATTTTTAATTGCCGTGGCGGGTGGCATAGTGCCGGAAACAGCTAAAGAAGCTTTGGAAAAAGGCGCTGACATAATTATTGTTGGAAGGTATGTGACACAGTCAAAGGACATTGAAAGAGCAGTGAGGGAATTTCTTGAAATTACGCCTTCCATGAGGGAAGACATAGACTTGTTCAGAGTTCACGTGGAGTAGCCTCCATTTTCCTTTTTATGCGAATACTCTGAAAGCTGCATATGAAAGAAGAAAAAGTATGCCGGAAACCAAAAATACGAATTCGAAATTGTAGGTCTGAGCGAGAAAAGGTCCTATAAAGGAACCACTTGCGCCGCCAACCCCAACTAGCACATCGAAAAGTCCAGCTTTACCTTTCGGTATAAGTTCCATAGATAGAGATAGAATATCTACTAGATAAAAGGCGTAAGTGAATCCGGAGAGAATTAAAATTAGAGTTGCAATTACAATGCCATACATGGATAGCTGTGTGGTCGCCATTAAAAGAAATGGGAGAAAACTTCGATATAACACTATTCTTTCAACATTGATGTTTTCAGTTTCACGTTCAAGTCTCCTTCCCGCAAGGAAGTAGCCTAAAACGCCACTACCAGAGTTTAGAACGAATACCCCAAAAACAAAGCTTGAAGGTAAAGCTGCAGCATTGAGGATGTTGCTGATAAAAATTGGCATGGGTGTGAAAAGTACGCTGGTAGCAAGAGAAAAGAGAACGAGACCACAACAGAAAATGCCCAAGTTTTCCTTTTTCAATTTTTCATTAATATTAGCGCCGTTCATAATTCTAGAAAATATGAGAGTACCTCTATATGCAAAACTGACCGACTTCTCTATTGCAACCAAGCTCCTTTCAAAGATTAGAGGTGGATCCTCAACTAGAAAAAGTGAGACAAAGAATGCTGCAAGGTTTAAGCCGCTACATAATAACAAGGTAAATTTTGCATCAGAACTGAACATTGAGGTTATAACTCCCAAAATTAAGCCAATTAACCATCCAAACTCCGTGAACCCCTCGTAAAATGCAAAGGCTTTTTTCCACTCTTCATGAGGGTAAAGCTCAGCGATAAGCACGTTTTTTGGCGGTTCGTGCGCTGCATGAAACAATGCTATAACTATGTAAAGGGTTACCAGCAGAATAATTTGGTTTGTGAAGATAAATAGATAGAGAATAAAGGCTAAAGACAAGAATGAAGTTAGTATATAGGTTTTGTAGCGTCTTGTCCTATCACACATGTATCCCCAGAAGAAGGAAGCAGGTATCGCCATGAACATAGCAGCTGCATACATGACTCCAACCCAAATAAGCGAGCCAGATAAAGAAAAAATGTATAAAGGTAAAAAAACTGAAAGTAAGCCGAATGCCATCTCATGGAAGAAAAATCCAAGTTGCCACATAACCCATAAAGGAAAATAAAAGGCAAAATAAACTTTTACTATAACAAGCAATGGTTTTAATAAATCCTTAATAGAGAGATTCTTAACACTCATAACACTAACTGGAGTTTGGTCGTTAATGGCTAAGTTTAAGATAATCATTTCAGACCCAGAAACAGGAACATCAAAAGCAATGGAGCTTGAAGAAACACGTGCGCTTCCGTTGATTGGAAAGAAAATTGGCGATGTAGTAGATGGTTCAATAGTGGATTTGCCCGGTCACAAAATACAAATAACAGGTGGTTCCGACAAGGATGGTTTTCCAATGAGGCCTAACGTTCATGGTGGAGTTCGTAGAAAAGTGGTACTTAGCGGGGGTGTCGGGTTTAACCCCCAAAATGAGGGGGCTAGGAGGCGTAAAACAATTCGGGGAAACGTAATAACGGATGAAATTGTTCAAATAAACATGAAAATTATTGAGAAGCCAAAGAAGCCTAAGGAGAAAAAGAAAGCAAAAGAAGAGAAGGAAAAAGAAGACCAGACAACAAAGAATGAATAAACGTAGAGTCAACATTTATTAGCTTGCATAGGTTTATCCATCTAATAATTTGTAAAGGTTTATGGGAAATAAAGAAATGAGCAGCGAAAAGCGCACCACCATACCAAAACAACCTGAAATTAACATAGGCACCATAGGCCATGTTGACCATGGCAAAACAACATTGGTTCAAGCGTTAACTGGCATTTGGGCGGCAAGGCATAGTGAAGAATTAAAGAGGGGTATAACAATAAAGTTGGGTTATGCTGACATGCCAGTTTATAAATGTCCAAAATGCGAACCGCCCAAAAATTATTCCACAAAACCAGTTTGTCCAAATTGTAATTCAAAAACAACTTTTTTAAGAGCCATAAGTTTCGTTGACGCTCCGGGTCATGAGGCTTTAATGGCAACTATGCTTTCAGGAGCGGCAATAATGGATGGAGCCATACTTGTGATAGCTGCTGATGAGCCGTGCCCTCAGCCTCAAACAAGAGAACATCTTGCAGCTGCGGAGATTATAGGTATAAAGAACATAGTTATTGCACAGAATAAAATTGACTTGGTGGATGAGAAGAGGGCGCGGGAGAATTATAATGAAATTAAGAATTTTGTTAAGGGAACTGTTGCTGAAAACGCTCCAATAATTCCTGTCTCGGCACAGCGGGGAGTCAACATAGACGTGCTCATAAACGCCATTGAAGAGTTTATACCAACGCCGAAAAGAGATGAAACAAAACCGCCACTTATGTATGTTGTTCGCTCCTTCGATATTAACAAGCCGGGAACTCCCATTGAAAAGTTAGAAGGCGGCGTTATTGGAGGAACAATACTTCAGGGCAAATTTGCGGTGGGAGATGAAATTGAAATTCGTCCGGGAGTTATTTTGGAAAAAGAGGGGAAAAGCAACTATAACCCCCTCTTCAGCCAGATTGTGAGTTTGCATGCTGGTGGAAGAAGCGTAAATGATGCTCATTGCGGTGGACTTGTTGGCGTCGGAACCCTACTGGACCCATCATTTTCAAAAGCCGATGGCCTGACGGGGAATATTGCGGGAAAATCAGGGATGTTACCACCAACCTTATCTGAACTGACATTAGAAACAAATATTCTTGAGCGGGTGGTTGGAACGAAAGAACTTTTGAAAGTTGAAGAAATAGGCATTAACGAAAACCTTCTGTTACATGTTGGCGCCGCCATAACCCTTGGAAAAGTGGTTTCAGCAAAAGGAAACATCGTCACACTCAAGCTTACTAGACCTGTGTGCGCACAAAAGGGTTCCAGAGTTGCCCTAAGCAGGAAAATTGCAGGAAGATGGAGACTCATTGGATACGGAATGATACAGTAAATGACACCGATAGGCAAAAAGACAATAAAAGTAATCTTAGATTCTAATGCATTATTTGTTCCACTTCAATTCAAAATCGACATCTTTGAAGAACTAAAAACCCTTTTAGATAGAAATTTTGAGCCCCTTTTGCTTCTGCAAGTTAAGCGTGAGCTTGAAAGGTTAGCGAAGGAGGGGTCTCCGAAAATGCGAAAAAAGGCTTCTTTTGCTTTGGGACTTGCTGAAAAATGCAAGTTAGTTGAAGTCAATAATGAAATTGTAAGTTCCCCAGATGAGGCGATTATTCAAGTGGCTAAAAAATGGAAATGCCCAGTGTTTACGAATGATAGAGTGCTTAAAAAGAGGCTAAGAGATATAAATGTGCCAGTTATTTATGTGAGGCAAAAGTCGCGCCTAGAAATTGACGGGAGGATATAACCTCTTGTTTAAACTTATAACATTAGAAGACACAATTCGCATTCCACCCGAAACCTTCGGCAATCCCTTAGAAGCAGTAGGTTACCAGCAGGTTAAGGCAAAATATGAAGGAGTTGTGGATGAAGAATTAGGCTACGTAATAGCTGTAACGGAAGTGAAAGTAAGCCCAATTGGAAAAATAATTCCCGGCGACGGCGCAGCCTATCACAAAGTAACCTTTTCCCTACTAACTTTTTACCCAAAAATTCAAGAAGTTGTGGAAGGAGAAGTTGTCGAGGTGGCTGATTTCGGCGCCTTCGTACGCATAGGCCCCATCGACGCTTTATTGCATGTTTCGCAACTTATGGACGATTTTATTTCATACGACGAGAAACAAGGGGTTTTATTTGGAAAAGAAACCAAGAGGAAACTTGCAAGCGGAGACCAAGTTCGTGTTCGAATAACAGCCGTTTCGCTAACGAGAGCGGGAAGTTCAGGAAAAATAGGCGTTACAGCGAGGCAGCCTTTTCTTGGCAAATTAGAGTGGATTGAGGAGGATGTGGGAAAAGTAAAGAAGAAAGCAGAGAAGCCTCCAGAAAAAGAAGAGCAAGCCAAAAAGTAGAGAAGGGTGGTTGAATGAGTGAGAAAGCCTGTGTATCATGCCATTTCATAACAAAAGAGAACATTTGCCCAAAATGTAAATCCTCATCCCTCAGCGACGACTTCAGCGGCATAGTGATAGTGTTTGACCCAGAAAACTCAGCCATTGCAAAAGCCATGAACATTAAAGAGAAGGGACGCTACGCATTAAAGGTCAGATAAATGGAAATTTTATACACTCTAACACCAGAATTGCGCATTAAACTTAAGAAACCCGTAGGCACATTAATTCGAGGCTCATACGCTGAAACCATGAAAAAGCTTTTAGACATGATAAAGGAAGAGAAACCATCAACAATAATTTCTGTCGGAGATACTGTTTCAAAAAACATTGCGGAAAATCAAGTGATGCCTCAACTGGCAATAATAGACAACAAAGTCATGAGAAGAAACATCCAACCAATCCCAACAACAGCAGAAAAAATCATCCACGTCAAAAATCCGCCAGGAACAATAACCAGAGAGGCTGTAACAGCCATACAAGAAGCATTAAAAAGCAACAGTCACGTCAAAATAATTGTGGATGGAGAAGAAGACCTCTTAACCCTTGTCGCCGTTTCGCATGCACCCCAAAACTCCTTTGTCATTTATGGACAACCTTACGAAGGCATAGTAATCGTCAAAGTCACACCAGAGAAAAAGGCTGAGGTTTCCGAAATTTTGAAAACAATGGAAACCACTCGAAAAACTAAATAAGAAGGGATGACATCAATCCACTCCACCTCTGAGGAACAAAAATGGACATTAAGGTAATTTCCGACAAACAAAATCCGCTGCTAAAAAGAAGAGAAGTTCAGTTTCAGGTAGAACACACCCAGACAGGCAGCACACCACCTCGGTTAGAGGTTAGAAAGGCTTTGGCTAGCGCATTAAAAGCAAATATGGATTTAATTATTATCAAAAAGTTTGAAACCAAAACGGGGACGAACGCCGCCATTGGAATAGCAAATGTTTACGATTCTGCTGAACAGTTAAAACTCATCGAACCCGAATACGTCATTAAGCGGAACGTTCCCGCTGAAAAACCAAAGGAAGAAGAAAAGGGATAAACATGAGTGAAAAAGCAGAAGCCACGGAAGAGAAAAAGGAAACTGAAAAAGTAGCCAAGACTGAAAAAAGGAAGAAAAGGAGAAAGGGTGTTTTTTCATTATACAAGATTGAGAAAGATAAAATTGTAAGATTGCGCCCAACATGCGAGCGATGCGGACCAGGATATTTCATGGCTGACCATGGCGACAGATATACTTGTGGACATTGCGGTTTTACGCGGTATAAACCCTCTGAAAAGTGAACAACTTTAAATCGTGCGAATGCTTGATAATTTCAGATGACCCTAAATGATTAGAGTAAATGTTTCCATAAATAATGTTTCGGCTGAACGCTTTTGGGATTTTCGAAAACCCATTCCACCCGTCCAAATAAACACGAACTTGAATCTTTTGGGAATGGAGAAGAAACCGGATGCCTTGGAAGTTCCCTTCGTTTTAACCATTAGTTTTAATCCTTCCATAGCTCAGATAAGCCTTAAAGGTAAAGCCTATGTGGTTGGCGATGCAAATGACATTGAAAAAATCTATAAAGACTATGAGGAGAAAAAGCCGCCACCACCAGTTATAGTGCAATCCATTTCAAATGTCGTGTTTATAGAGTCGGTAATAATATCTAAGACATTAAATATTCCACCACCAATCCCACTACCGCAAATACCAGAAGCTAAGCAGCCCAGCAAAAAACCTTCAGAAAGGGATTACAGCGCTTAAAATTTAGGAATATGCTACTTTAACGGAACATACATGGAAGAGCGGGAAGCCCCTATGCCTGGAGTCCCATGCTTTACCGGTTTGTTCGTAATTGCAAACTCGCCAAGATAATGCCCAATCATTTCTGGCTTTATTTCTACGGGAACAAATTCTTTTCCATTATGAACAAATATTGTGAGGCCAACCATTTCTGGTAGGATAATCATGTCCCGCACATGAGTCTTAACCTTTACACTTCCTCCCTTCCTAAGGACTTCCTTCGCCTCCCTTATTTTTTCAAGCAATATTCTCTGCTCTGGCGTTAGGCCCCGTTGGAAACTTCTCCTCTGCCTAGAAGGGAGCAAATTGATGAACTCGTCCATGGATAGATTTTGCAGTTGGTTAAGGGTGTATCCGCGGTATGTGAATTCTTTGGGCATTTTATCACTTCACCATGATTGCAGTTACATTAAACGCTATAAACTTTCCTTTTCTTCTTTTGCCCAGCGCCCCTCGCCGCAATTAAACCAACCTTTTGTCCAGGTGGAGCTCCATGAGAGGTTGTTGTAACCTTTCTTGCACTTCTCTTGCTACTACCATAAGGATGCACTGCAGCAACCATAGCCCTGCCACGAGTTCTCGGATACTTACGTCCCCTCGCCCGCATTAAGTGAAATTTCACGCCAGCTTTTAGGAAAGGCTTTTCTGTTCTGCCAGCTCCGGAAACAACACCAATAGTTGCCCTACAGCGGTCATCAATGTATCGTGTCTTTCCAGATGGAAGCTTGATTATGGTTCCTTGACCAGTATGCGTAACAACCATGGCATAAGCTCCAGAGGATTTTGCGATTTTGCCGCCGTCGCCTGGGCGAAGCTCTATGTTACATATCATGGTGCCTTCTGGAATTTTTCCTATAGGAAGAATGTTGCCTACATCAACTGGAGCCTTTCCGCCCATTTGAATTTGTTGACCTAAGTAAAGCCCCTCTGGAACCACAGTATAGCATGTTTCACCATTTTCAAATCTTATCAAAGCTAAGGGTGCGCCCCTTCCAGGGTCGTGGACAAACTCTTCAACGACTCCTCTTATTGCCTTTTCAGAATATTCTTCTACCGTTACAGTTGTGGGATATTGTGATGGCGCCACTCTTTTGTGTGTTGCTGCTTTAAATGTGGGGGCACCGCGTCCACGTCTTTGAACTCGAATTCTTTTTCCCATAAACTATTCTCTCCATGCGTTTATAATATTCCAAGTTTGATTGCCACATCAGTCGCCTTGTAGTCTGGATGAAGCTTAACGAAGGCTTTCTTTTCTCCTCGCGGAGTTATGTGAAGGTTTACCTTTTCAACTTCAACCTCGTAAAGTTCCTCCACTGCCCTTTTCACGTCTTTTTTTGTGGCTTTAAGATTAACTATGAATACAAGCTTGTTTTCTTTTTCAACCATTAAGCTGGCGGATTCCGTCATCAAAGGATAAAGTATAACTTCATTAGGGTCCATTAGGCTTCGCCTCCGTAAAGCTCATTAAGCCTTTCAATTGCACCACGCGTCCAAATGGTAAGTCTTCCAGGATGCGCTCCAGGAGCAAGGACTTCAGCATTTAAATTATTTAGTGCGACAACATCTAATCCTGGGATGTTTCTTGCAGCCTCCATTATTCCCTTATTTTCATTCACAACTATGAGAGGCCCTACGGCTTGTTTGATTTTTCTTCCTCTACGTTTGCCTTTTCCAGCCCGAATGTTTCTGCTTTCTTTAACTCTGTAGACGTCTGAAAATACTCCCAATTGTAGTAGGGTTTCTTCAACTTCCTTTGTCCTCTTTAACTCCTCAATGTTATCCGTAACAATGAGCGGAATTTGTGGAACATCCTCGATGGCATGGCTTCGAGAGGCTACAACCTCTTTATGGGCGGTTGCAGCAATAGCAGAAAGTAATGCAAGTCTCTTCTCCTTTTTTGGGATTTTTTTAACAATCTTTTTGTTAGAAGTTGGGGGATGTGCTGCTCTTCCGCCAACCGTTCCAGGAGCAAAGGCTCCCCTTGCACCTGGTCCTTTAATTCTTGGTATTCTTGCTATGCCTAAATCGACTCCTCTGGATTCCGCTGTTGTTCTTTTTCCAGCCATGGGATCTCTGCCTTGGGGTTGGATTCTGCTTGACTGTATTGCCAAAACAGCTCTTTTTATGACATCTGGTCTTAATGGAGTTTCAAAGACTGATGGAAGTTTTATTTTTCCAACGGGTTTTCCTTGAAGATTGAAGACGTTTACTGTCCTCTTAGCCATGGTTTTTCACCATTCACTTTCCTTGCGGCGACTCAAGGGATATGTGAGTGATTTGCGGTAATTCCTCAGCAACTTGTTTTGGTGGGCGGGCTGGATAGCGGAGCCTTATCGGCCGCTTTTCTGGTCCCGGCACGCTTCCATCAAGCAAAATGTAGGGTCCGCGAACTATGCCATATCTTACGAATCCGCCTTTTGGTGTTACCTCTTTTCCATCATTTCCTATTTTGAGAATGCGTTTGTTGTATTCTGTTCTTTGGTGGAAACCCATTTGTCCAGCTCTTGGAACGCTATACATTACGTGGTGGGGGTTCCATGGACCTAAGGTGGCTATACCCCTTTTTGTTTTTCTTCCTTTATGCTGGAGGATTGTTACGCCCCAACGCTTTACTGGTCCTTGAAAACCTTTTCCGGTTGAGACGGCGATGACGTCTATGTATTGTCCTTCTTTAAAAATTTCTGTGGGATTCACTGTTTTTCCCAGTATGTTTTTTGCGTATTCAAATTGTTGTTGGATTGTTCCTCCGCCCACTTCAATTTCTGCTATGTCTGGTTTTTTCTTTGGCACGCTGGTTTGTTTTGGCTGCGTTATCGCGATAACTCGAATTTTTGCTATCTTATCCAAGTTTTCCTCAATTTTTTTGAGGTTTTCTTCGGTGTTGAAGTTTTCTGGGAGAGTGAAAACTCTTTCAAGTTCTTCTGGAGGGTCTTTCATCCACGCTTCCGTAATGGTTTGTAAGCCATAGGCGTTTTTTGTGTAGGCTCTGACGGCGCACACAAGCATCGGCGGCGTTTCTATAATGGTTGCTGGACGCATTATTTCTTTCCCATAGTTTGGAGAACGTTTTCTATCCTCTATTGCAAATACATAAGTCATGCCAGCCTTATAACCCATAAAACCCAAAAGCCTAGGCGTTTCAGCCTCAATTTTTGGCCAATAGCGAATTCTAGCCAATAATCTTTTAGCACGTTTCCTAGGCAAATAAGCAAGGGAACCGTGTTTTGGGGCGTGAGTTTTTCTGTGACCCATTGTTTCTCGCTTCGCGTCTTTTAGGAATGAGAATAATGAGTTATAAACGTTACCGTTATGCGCTTAGACATGAAAACGAATTTAGGCGCAAAATTTATCCAAAATCGATACCCCCTCTAGGTTTTTCTCGAGCAAACGTTATAAGGTGACAAATTGAATCTTTTAGGGGTTCACCGTGGCAGACGTTGCGTCTAAAGTGGCTTTTGCCCTTTATAATTCTGGATGTTTAAAATTTGGCACTTTTAAAATCAAATCTGGAGCCATAAGCCCCTACTACATTGACCTCGCATGTTTACTATCATCGCCAAAAGACTTATCCACCATCGTTGACCTGGCAGCAGAAAAAATCAGAAGCGTTATGAAGACTGAAAAAATAGACAAGTTAGCCTCCATAGAGTTGAAAGGCGCTCTCATACTGCCAAGCATAGCCTGTAAAGTAAATCTGCCATGCGCCATAGTTAGAAAAGAAGATAAAACCTACGGGGTTACTGGAAGAATCGCTGGGGCAAACGTTGTCAAAGGCGAAAGCATACTATTTTTTGATGACGTTATCACTGAAGGATTGTCCAAGCTTGAGGGAATAAAGGCATTAGAAATGCATGGAGCTTATGTTAAAAATTTGATGGTTGTTGTGGATAGAGAGGAAGGGGGCAAGGAAAAACTTGAAAAATTGGGGTATAAAGTTCACGCTCTTGCAAAAGTCTCCGAACTTGTTGACTTACTCTTCAAATCAGAACATATTTCACAAGAGCAAAGGGACGCCGTTTTGAATTATATTAAAAGAGTAGGGAATTAGTTCACTATCCCTTCTATAGCTTAAGTATTATGTTTAGTATTTTTTGGGCGCATTCTTCTGGCTTAAACTTAGTGGTGTCAAGGGTTATTTCTGGATTTAATGGTTCCTCGTATGGTTGTCCAAAACCGGGAACTGTGGGCGCTTTTCCTTCTATGGCTTTGGCATAGATTTGTTTTGGTGCATGGTAAGTTTTTCCTCTTTTAGCTTCTCGTTCCATACAAACTTCTAAGGGGCATTTCAAATAGGCTTCTATAAAGCGTGATATTTGTTTTCTGGCATTTTCTCTGTAACGCCTCAAATTGCCAGTGGCATCAATCACAACATTTACGCCATTTTGCGTTAAAAGTTTGGCAATGTAAACAAGAGTGGAATAAACTATATCCCGCTCTTCTAAGGTGTAGGTTGGTTTTGGAGTTAAAACCTTACGTAAAGCATCAGAAGCCAAAAGTTGAGCTTGAATGTTCTTCTCTTTAAGAAGTTTAAGCAAGGCTTCAGAGACAACAGATTTACCGCTGCCAGGCAAACCAGTAATCCAAACACACCAGCCTTCTCTAACCATGAAACTCGCTCCCACAAAATAAATTATAATTGCAATTCATGCATAAACCCTCTCAAAAACTCATATTCCCCTATCTTAAACAAGTGGCTTATGCACTTGCAATCTGAAGAACCAAAACCTCGCATGGGAACACCCCTTCCACTTATAATCTTCGCCACCTCGCATTCATCAAAAGGTTCTTTCACGGTAAAAACCTTCAAAACTTTTACGTTGTCATCATTAAGCAGATAGTCTATGTGCCAAAATTTCCGCTTATCCTTTCGAAGGTGGCGTTGTATTCTTTTGCTTAAGCCTTTTTTGGCTGAACCCACATAGGCGTAAATGCCCTTATCAAAATTTAAATTTCCCAAGGCGCCAACATTCACATTAATGTTTTTGTTGACTTTGATGACTAAAACATATACGTGGTTCACTTTGCTCATCCATTCAGGAATTGTTAGGATTATACCATTTCAAAATTTCAGCAATGGCCTCATCAGAATAGCCCATCTCTTTAAGCTGCCTCTTCAAATCCTCAACTAACTCATCATCCAAATCAGACGCCACAAAAAGCAAGATTCAATCCAAAACTATTTATCCTTTACCCTTAATGCTTAAGCCATGCCAAACCAAAAAATCCTTCACCATGTAACCTACTGCGGCTTATACTGCAAACTATGCGCACAGCAAAGCCGCATACCAAAACAAGCATCCGCGCTGAAACAAAGTCTCCATGAAGAAGGATTCGACGACTTTTATCAATACGTGCCAGAAATGAAAGAAGTTTTCCCACAGTTCTGGCAGTTCCTACAAAAACTTGCAACATTCAACTGCAACTGTAGAGTTGGAAAAGGCGGACCTCCAGACTGCAAAATCCGCAACTGCGCCAAAGAAAAAGGCATAAACGTTTGCCCCGAATGCAAAGAGTACCCATGCACGCTTATCAAAAAATTGGCAGAACATTACCCAACATTAATCCATGATGGAAAGCGCATGCAAAAAGTAGGCATAGAAAAATGGGTTAGGGAACAAGAGGAAAGGGCTAAACGCGGAGTAGTTTATGCAGACATACGCTACAAAACGGAAAACTAAATTTCGCTAAAGTAGGAATTTACACCTTCTAAATTGAACCGCTCAAAATGCAAAACATTTCTCACGAAGTTAAGAAGTTTCACGCGAACATCCCTAGTTAGGTTTGGATACCATATTGGAGAAGCAACAACCAAACCCCGCCAAGCATAGAAGGGCTGAACAACCTCGAGAATTTCCCAATCCCCTGTCTTCTCTAAATAATTCTTCCAAAACAAACGGAACAAATGCTCAAAAACCCCAGTTAACTCGCCATACCTTTGCAAAGAGTAAAAGATGTAATTGATTGTCATGGCAGTAACATCATCTGCTGGTTCTCCCCATTCGCCCCTGCTGCGGTCCAAAACTGTGAAATCTGTGCCTTCGCGGAACAGCACATTCCACGGATGAAAATCTCCATGCACTTGACTAAGCCTATGAGCTTTACGTTTGAGCCTCCAACGCCAAATGACACAGTCCCTCTCAATATCAATAAGGTTTGACTCCGTGACAAAATCAAGTTCAGGCGGGTAACTATCCAATAAACCCATAATGCATTCGCCATGCCCCACAAGTTCACGGGCACGCCTAATATAAAGCCAAGGAGCATCCCGCTTACTCTTATGAATTTCAACAAGATAATCCGACAAGGCTAAACAGCGCTGCTCATCCAACTCGCTTAACTGCCCGCTTTCTTTTAGGCGGTCAAGGTCAAAATGGTATAGCTTACCATCAACCAACTCGGTTAAAAGGAAAAATTCGCCACAATCACCCAAAGACTTCAAACCATCACCCTTCACAGTAAAAGCCCCAACATCCAATGAACGCACATGACGCGGCAACCTATTAAATGTTGAATGTTGCCAAAGCAAAACTTGAGCCCTGTCAGAGAAAAACTCATGCCCAAAACCTTCAGAACGCATAGTCTCCAAAACAACCCGCTTAATCTCACCATTAACCATAAACTCAATAACATAGGGAATACCATAACCAAAACCCTTCAAATCCTTCGAAACCTCAGCCCTTTCAGAACCAAGCCTCCAAACTCCACAAATTTTCACATCAGCATTATACAAAGAAGACAAATACTCTCGCAGAACACTTTCAGAAACTATTAGCTGACGATTACTTCTTTTTGCTGCCATCAGACTTCACCACTATATAATATCTTGCCACAGATAAAGATGAAAGCTATACTTAATACTTAAGTATATAAGCAGATTACACCTTTGACTTTCAATAATGCATTCCATGGCGACTAGAAATGAATATGCTCATTCATGATGGAACCATTTTGACAATGCATGATGGAAAGGTTATTCGCCAAGGCGCCGTAGCAATAGAAGAAGAAACGATAGTTGATGTCGGGAAAACCAAAGAATTAAAAAGAAAGTATGGAAGAGGCTACGAAAAAATAGATGCAAAAGGCAAAATAGTCATGCCAAGCTTCATTAACACCCATCAACACGCCGCCATGAGCTTACTACGCGGATACGCTGACGATCTACCCTTACAAGAATGGTTGGAAAAATGGATATGGCCCATAGAAAAGCACATGACTGCCCATGAAATTTATGTTGGAGCTTTATTAACGGCTGTGGAATCCATAATGGGTGGAACAACAACAGTCAATACCATGTATCATTATACGCCAGAAGAAAACGAGGCTAAAGCCTTCGCTGATGCTGGTTTAAGGGGAGTAATTGGTCATGTTTGCTTCTCATGGAGAAAGGAAGAGGATAAAAAGGCATTGCTGGATTTGGCTAAGAATTGGCATAACAAAGAAAGGGGATTAATCCGCGTTAGTGTAGACCCCCATGCGCCATATACAGTTGACCCAGAATATATGAAAGAACTAAAAACGTTAAGAGAGGAGTTAACTGAAAAGTATGGTTCAGAAAAGGCGCCAATAATCTGGCATACACATATTGCTGAAACAAGCGACGAAAAAGAAAAAATTAGAAAAGCCTTCAACATCCAAATCAGAAATGGCGTTATGGAATACTTAGATTCTTTAGGAGTTTTAAACGAGAAGGTTGTTGCAGCCCACTGCGTAGCCTTAACGGACGAAGATATTAAAATAATGAAAAAGAGGGGTGTTAAAGTTTCACATAATCCAATCTCAAATCTTAAACTTGCTTCTGGAATAAGCCCAATTCCAAAAATGCAAGAAGAAAACATAACAGTTTCCTTAGGCACAGATAGCCCATGCTCAAACAACACAGCAGACATGTTCGAAACCATGAAGACAACAGCCATATTACACAAAGGAATAAACAAAAACCCAACCCTTTTGCCCGCGGAAAAAATTTTGGAGATGGCAACCATAAACGGCGCAAAAGCATTGTCTTGGGATGATGAAATAGGCTCAATAGTTGTAGGCAAAAAAGCAGATTTAATTATTATCAACATGAAAAAGCCTCATCTCTCGCCCCTACACAATGAGAAAAGCCACATGGTTTATGCTGCGAAAGCTTCTGATGTGGAAACTGTAATAATAAATGGCAAAATAATCATGGAAAATAGAACACTAAAAAATTTCAAAATTGAAAGAGTTATGGCGCTTGCGGAAAAAACAAAAAACAGCCTCCTTAGACGATTAAGCGCCAACATTAAATAGTCAGTTTAGGTGAGCATAAGAAGAAGAGGGTTGATATGAAAAATTTCAAAATAAAAGATGCAAGCCTATCCTCTAAAGGGCATTTACAAATAGAATGGGCATCAAAACACATGCCAGTTCTAAATCAAATAAAAGAAAGATTCCAAAAAGAAAAACCCCTAAAAAACTTGACCTTAGGCGCATGCCTCCATGTAACAAAAGAAACAGCCGTCCTTGTGGAAACATTTCTTGCTGGAGGAGCAAAAGTAGCATTATGTGGTTCCAATCCGCTTTCTACACAAGATGAGGTTGCGGCTGCCCTTGCAGAAAAAGGCGTGAATGTTTTCGCTTGGAGGGGACAAGCAACAGAGGAATATTACTGGTGTATTGAGAAGGTAATAGACACCAAGCCAATAATAACGCTTGATGATGGAGCAGACTTGGTGGGAACAATCCACAACAAAAGAACCGAAGCCATAACCCACATCAAAGGAGGCACCGAAGAAACAACAACCGGCGTCTTACGATTAAGAGCCATGGAAAAAACTGGCACACTAAAATATGCAATAATAGCCGTAAATGATGCCTATACAAAATATTTGTTTGACAACAGATATGGAACGGGACAAAGCACCATAGACGGAATCCTCAGAGCCACAAACATCCTTTTAGCAGGCAAAAACTTCGTTGTCTGCGGTTACGGATGGTGCGGAAGAGGAATAGCCATGAGAGCGCAAGGAATGGGAGCCAACGTGATAATTACTGAAGTTAATCCTTTAAGGGCTCTTGAAGCAGTAATGAACGGCTTCCGCATAATGCCAATATCCGAAGCAGCAAAAATAGGCGACATATTCGTGACAGCCACCGGCGACATAAGCGTCATAAGAAAAGAGCACATGCAAAAAATGAAAGACGGCGCAATACTAGCCAACAGCGGCCACTTCAACGTTGAAATAAATATAAAAGAGCTGGAAGAGCTGGCGGTTTCAAAGCGGACCATTAGACCAAACCTTGAGGAGTACACATTAAAAGATGGAAGAAAACTGTATCTTTTGGCTGAAGGAAGACTTGTGAATTTAGCATCGGCGGAAGGACATCCTTCAGAAGTTATGGACATGTCCTTTGCAAATCAAGCCCTCTGCGTTGAATATCTGGCAAAGAATGAAAAGATGCCGCCGAAAGTTTACCCAGTTCCTAGAGAAGTGGATGAGAGCGTGGCTAGGTTAAAGCTTAATGCAATGAAAATAAAAATAGACGAGCTAACTGAGGAGCAGAAGAAGTATTTGGCAACATGGGAAATGGGAACAATATAGAATTGAAACCGAAAGCTATGGTAAACTTTTTAAAGCTTAAACGAATAAACATGGCTTACATAGGGTGATGTAATAAATGGTTAGTAAAGATCAAACAATTGGCGGAATAATATTCATAGTCTGTTTAATAGTAGGCATATTATATACTGTCGGGTTGTTTTACTTTGGAGAACCCTTTAAACCTTGGCCAATAGAGTTTTGGCTTGTTGCAATACCAGTGTTCCTAGCATTCATTGCCATAATGGGCATAGGCGCCTGGATAGGCTGGACAATGGCCACAACACCACCTCCCAAACCCATTGAAGAAATAACAAGCGAAGTGGAAGAGAAAAAGGAAGAAGAGAAGCCTGAAGAAAAACCGGCAGAAGCAACAGCCGAAACTGAAGAAGAGAAAAAGCCTGAAAAAAGAAAGAAAAGCTGAAAATCCTAGAATTTTACAAAGCTCCATGTTACAGAAACTGTCTTATCCATATTTTTGTTGCCGACCAATTGAGAATCATTTTACTACAATCCAAGAAACTTGAAAGCAAAATATAAGGCCACATAAACAACTGCGGAAATCCCAAAAATCACGACAATAATTTTTGGAGAAATAGAAATGAAGGGGGTCTCCTCACCTTTAGGCTGTATCTCATACTCCTTAATTACATGCGTTTCAGCGTCAACCTTAACCAAAGCCAAAAATTTTTTCATTTCCACCTCCACCGTGTAGACCCCCTCTTCTAATGAAACCCTTTTTGGCTTTAGACTACCCTTATTCCCAATCCTTTTGAGAAAACCAGTGGCAACGGCAGTCACGGTTTCAGCATTCAATTCTCTTGTCTGGGATGTGGCTGATGTAAGAGCGCCCGGCGCTTTTCTCTGCAAAGTTGCCGACAACCATATTGTCTCCTATATCAGTTTATACAACCTAGTGGGATGTTTAAAAGGACATGTGCGTATCATAATTAACCAACCTATCCAGTCACATTTTTGAGCATGCACTGCACTATGTTTTCGCACATCATGCACTCTTCGGGGATTTTCTCCTTTGATTTACGTTCACTTAAATATCCGAAATGATGTGCACATCCTTGCGTCTTCGGCTGTGCTTTTGAAGCTTCCTTTTCTTTTGGAATATTTGACTCTGAAATTTTAACGTCTACTTCAACCTCTGGCTTCGGATTTGTTTCCGTTATGGAGGCTTTTTCCTCCACTGTGATTTCGGTTAGGCAGTAGGGACATGCGTCATAAGTTCTTGCATGCTTTAAGTTTAAATTTTGGGCTTTAATGGGTGTTGTGAACACTTTTCCACATGAGGGGTTTGGGCATGTGTAGCTTTGATTTTTCGTTGCAGCATCCTTATTTTTTGTGATTTTTGACCCTCCTTTAACATAGAATCGGATTCCGAGTTTATAGTGTTAATGAATCCACAATTAATATCGCAAATATCTGCCAAAATCACATTAAAACTTTAAGCGGAAGCTAACTTTTTTAGGTCTTCCTCGCCCTCCGCATATCCGGAAGCTATCAAAACATCATCTACTTGAATTTTTGTTTCAGGCTTTGGTCGTATGCACTTGTCGCCTCTTCTTATGGCAAGAATCCACATTCCAGTTTCTTCCGAATCTCCGAGCCCTTCGTCTACTTCAACGCCACCTCTTATTTTTGCCCCTAAACCCTAAACAATGATGCTATATCGCTTAAATAGGTTTCCAACAAAGCTTAGGGAAAATTCATATTCAAAATTCATAACGGTTTTAATTTTTCAAATTCTAACCCTTCGCCATGCAAGGTGAAAAATGTGTATATAGTATGGGTTAAAATTGATGACACCCTTCCAAAAATTGAGCTGAAAGGAGAATACCAAACAAGAAAAGAAGCAAAAAAGGCTGCGCAACAAATCCTAAGCAATATTAAATTTGAAATCGTAAACGCCTCAATAAAGCGAAATTCCGTAAAAGCATTGGCAACAGCAAAAGCCGCACGCTAAATTGCTTTTGTTTTAAGCGGAACGTTCACATATTGAACACTTACATTCTTTCAAAGCAGGCAAGTCTTTTTGATGCAATTCACAAATAATCTCTTCAGACCTTATCTTTGCGCATATATCGCATAATTGTTCCATAATACCCTCTATTGAAGTATCACCTTTCGCCAATACATCTGCAAGTTTTGAAACGCCCTTCATCACTTCTTCAGACTGCCCTATCTCATTTAGAAGCACTGTTCCCCTTTCTCCCTTTAAATATTGAGTTATTGCAGCAGGGGTCAAATCCATCTTCGCGGACGCATCAATCTTGCGCATGTTGTACTTTTCAATTAGTTCCTTCATTACCAGTACTCTGATTGCTGGGAGAACATGTTTTACTATGATCACGCATGGTGGTTTCATTTTGTTTCCCTAGTTTATTTATGCATTAAGTTTATATATTTTTAACGGTGTTAAATTATTTAACAGCGTTAAAAAGGAATAACCTTATGACACGTCCTTACAAAGCCCAACTACGAATAGTCAAACTAAACAAACTAAAACAACACGAAGAAGTTGACCCCATCCACCTAAAAGAGTTGAAAGAAGAAATATGGTCAGACAAAATTCTAAAGTTTGCGATAGTCGCCGACAAGAACACGAACATAATTCTTGATGGACAACATAGATTTAACGCCCTCAAAGAATTAGGATGCAAACGCATCCCAGTAGTGTACATTGACTACAATTCACCAACAATAGAAGTTCAAAGCTGGAAAGGCAACCCACACCTAACTAAAAAAGATGTTATAGAAGCCGGTTTAAGCGGAAGAAAATTTCCACCCAAAACATCAAAACACATGGTATGGGTTGGCGACTCCCTACTCCATATCTCGGCAATTGAAAAACGTGTCAACATCCCCATAGAAAAGCTGAGGTGACTTACTAATGATTGTAGCTGAAGACATAACCCAACTTATCGGAAAAACACCCATGGTTAAAATAAACAGACTCACGGGACCAGGTGACGCTAAAGTTTATGCAAAATTAGAATGGTACAATATTGGCGGTTCAGTTAAAGACAGAATGGCATTATACTTAATAGAATATGCAGAAGCCGCTGGCAAGACCACTAAAGATAAGAAAATCTTGGAAGCAACATCGGGAAACACTGGAATAGCATTGGCTATGATAGCTGCAGCGAAGGGCTACAAAATATGCATTGTAATGCCAGAATCCGTAAGCATCGAAAGGAGAAAAATTTTAGAAGCATATGGAGCTGAACTAATTTTGTCGCCGGGCGAAAAGGGAACTGGAGGAGCAATAGAACTTAAACAAAAACTTCTCCAAGACCATCCAGATGAATACATAAATTTGGATCAATTTAGGGATCCGGCAAACATTCTCGCCCATTACCAGACAACAGGGAAAGAAATTCTGGAACAAACTAAGGGTGAAGTGGACATGATAATTGTTGGTGTGGGGACAGCCGGCACAGGTGTCGGAGTCTCCTTACGAGTTAAGGGCTATAACCCAAACATAAAAGTGGTTGGCGTGATGCCAAAATTAGGCGTAAAAATCCAAGGTTTAAGAAACCCAAAAGAACCATATCCAACCCAGCTTTACAGACCAGAATGCTTTGACGAAATTTCGACAATTTCTGAGAATGAAGTTCCTAAAACTTTTGAAGTGGCACGAAGGGCTGCAAGGGAAGAGGGATTACTTATTGGTATGAGTTCAGGGGCAATTTTATATGTTGCATTGAAAAAAGCCAAAGAGCTTGGCAAAGATAAGACCATAGTGGCGGTTCTACCTGATTCCGGAGAAAAATACCTAAGCACACCACTCTTCAAAGAATGAACAGCCCTTCCTATCGAATTTGAATAGGCAGATATTATTAGGATGTAGGCTAAATGGCTTGGCGCATAAAGTAAGTTTAAATACTTTTGTGCTTTCTGGAAACGTCAGGATTATGATGAAAAAATTGACAACCGCTGATGTGAAAGTTAGTAGAATTATGACCAAAAATCTAATCACGGTTCCTCTTGGCACTATGGTAGAGGAAGCTGTAAGGAAGATGGTTGATTTTGATGTTGAATGTATTCCAGTCGTGGATTCAGAAGGAATCTTGCACGGCTTGCTCACTTTCAGAGACATAGTGACGAAGGTTATTTACTCACAAACTGATGTGAAAGGGCTTAAAGTTGAAGATATAATGGCCAAAGATTTGGTGACTTGTAATCTTAATTGCACGGTTCTTGACGTTGTAAAGTTAATGAAGAATAAAAATCTTAGACGAATTCCAGTCGTAGACGCCGAAAACAAACTTATGGGTTTGGTTACAGATTTTGATTTGGCATTGTTTGGTTGGGATTTTAAATAAATTTTGCATGGGATGACTAGAAAGCGTCAATGTTATTCTTAAACGGTTTGACTCTTTTTGCAACTTTAAACATTCTAAGCCATTCAGTGTCGGATAAGAATAAGCCTGAATATGCTCCAGCATAACATGCTATTCCACATCTTTCACATATTGGTTTAACTCCATTATCTTCCGTGTTAGATATGACGCAAGGATTTTTTGTTTTGCCGCTGCTATCCAAATTTACAAAAAACCATGTGGGGCAATTCGCAGTCCATTTTCCATCTCTAAAGAGATTCAATTGTTTTGTCGTGTTTGCAATAAAATCTGGATATTTTTCCTTTAATTTTAGTAATTTGTCTATGGTGTTGTTTCTCGGTTCTCTGTAGGGCAGCCATAGTTTGTCATCATAAGAAAAAGGTGTGTGAAATTGAAATGTGATGGCTCTAGCGAAGTTGTACCATTCATTAACAACATTTTCTACACATTTATAGTTTAAACTGTTTATAGTCATGTTAATGACAACGTTTACTTCTGGATGCTCCATAACGTTTTCCTTCACCTTACTGTATACGTTCATGCCTCTAATTGCGTCGTGAACATTTTCCGTTCCATCTATCGAAATGAAATATCCGACGCCAAAATCGATTAAGGGCAATGTCCCATTTGTCACTATAGTAACATAGCGCCACTTCATCTCGCTAATAATAGCCTCAATAACATCTGGTCTAAGGAGTGGTTCGCCGCCCGTCAGACTGATAGACACTACATCATTTTTTATGAATATTTCCTTCACAACATTTCTCCATTCATCAGCACTCAATTCTTTGTGCGATGTTCTATTCAGCCACCAATAACAATGCCTACACTTTAGATTGCAAAAATTCGTAATGTCAGCAGAACCAAATATGGGCAATTTTTTCTTAAAATATCCTATTTGAATCAGTTTATAAGCAACCTTTGCAGCACTAACGAGTTTTTTCAAATTGGAAGACTGGCGCATAATTAATTATTTACCTTCTCTTCTGTTTCTTTCCACCACGAGCCCTTCTAGTTTGGTGTCCTCTTGCTTTGTTACGGCGGATACTCTCTTTGGCTTTTCTGCGGGAATCCTGTTCTCTACTCAAGCAAACTCATCTCTCACAATATAAACGGCATCCTCTCCAAAAAACCTTCCGTTAAAACTACAAAGCTTGGCTTACATTCCTGAAGACCTTACGTAAAGTATTTATGAGCAAGGCAGAGAGGATTTTAAGGGAAATTGAAGATGAGGCAAGAAGGGGACGGGGTGCCTCATCCTATCGTAGGACCGAACAGGGGCCAAATTCTGGTGAAAGCCATTCGCGAGATCACAATCTAGAACAGTTTAGAGAAATCGTCATAAACCTTCTTTCTATGCCCAATGAAAAGGACGATGACTTGCTTTCTCGTCCTGTCAATTTCGTAGATTGCACGATAATCTCCAACTCTAAGGCTCCAGAAGTTTGAATATTTCAGAACTTTTCCAACTCTTTCGGGATTATCCTTCAAATCCCTCAATCTTTCCACTATTCTGGCTTTTATAGTGTTCTCAATTTTCTCCAATTCTTTGGCTGCTTTCGGATGCAAAAGTACAGTAAAACTCATTTAAGCTCCTCAAGTGGAATGAGGGACTCTGGATGTTTCTTTGCTTCTTCGCTACGTTTTGTTAGCATCTTGAAGAATTCACGTGTCTTTTCACGTTCTTCATAGAAAGCCAGTATTGTTTTTATGGCGTCGCTTCGGCTCTTGAACTTGCCCTCTGCTATCCACTTGTCTATCTCTTCAAGCATCTTTTCAGGTAATCTGAGCTGAACTTGAGTCAACGCAGTCACCGTAAACAATACTGTTTACAAAAACACTTAAACGTTTCCCTCAAAAGCTGATACTATATTTTCGATTCTGTTGCGTTAGGGGCTCTAACATTTCACGCATAAACCAAGGATCCTACCCCAAAAACCCATAAAAAAGTCTAAACTGGTAAAACGACGCCGGGGAAGGGATTCGAACCCTTGCGAGCCCGAAGGCCCACTGGCTTACTTGCCTTATCCAGCCCTTTTTATTTTTGTTGTTTTGATCTCGAGGCCAGCGCGTTAACCGCTCCGCCACCCCGGCAAAGAAAATGATTTGCTTGTCTTCTAAAAAGGGTTTTCATAGATTTAATATGGAGGGGAAAAGCCACTGCTTCTTCTTTTTGTGTTTTTTCTTGTCCCATTCGTATAGTATTTTTGTGGCTTCGTTTGCAATTTTTATGGCGTTTTCTTCGCCTGCACCCTGTTTAAATTCGTTTTTGCATCTGTTGGCGTAAACGGCGCAGATTGCTCCAGCCCTTAGCCCATAAAGGCTTGTTAAAGTGTAAAGGGTGGCTGTTTCCATTTCAAAATTTAGCACATGAGCCTTCTGCAGAGTCGAAAGCAAATCTTCCATGTGTGGCGAATAGCCCTTAGTTGTGAAGCGCCCTTGCCCAGCGTAAAAGTCTGCTGTTGTTGCGGTTACGCCTACATGATAATTGCTTATGCCAAGGTTTTCAGCAGCCTCAACTAAAGCCAACAAAACTTCATAGTTGGCAAAAGCGGGATATTCAGGTATAATATAACAGTGGCTTGTATAATCCAAGCGGACAGCAGCTGAAGAAATAACGACATCGCCACAGTTTATGTATTCTTGTATGGCGCCTGTGCTGCCCACACGAATAAAAGTATGCACGCCTATACGCGAGGCCTCATTAACAACAATAGCCATACAAGCCGGCCCAATACCACTTGAAAGGGCAGAAATTGAAACCCCTTTATATTTGCCAGTGAAACTTCGAAATTCGCGGTGGCATGAAACTTCCTTAGCGGAATCCCAAAGGGAGGCAATTTTTGGAACCCGGTCTGGATCTCCGGGCACAAGTAGGTATTCGGCTAGGTCGCCTTTTCCACATGCTATGTGATATTGCTTGTCAGAAGAAATGGTGTGCATTTGGCTTATCACCGTTTATGGATTAATCCTTCTTAGGCATCACCAAATCCGCTATGTCAACACTGTGCTCATAAATCTGCCTTAACATGGAAGCTGCTGCTAGAATATTTGGCATGACATCCAAAGATTGCTCCTTTGCAACCCTTTCTATGCCTGCAAATATCTTTTCAACTTTCTCTCTTTCACCACGCACGTTCTCTGCCAAGCCCACATCGCCCGTCAGAAAAGCCTTCAAAGCATCTTCATGGGCTTGGAAGCAGGCAAGGTGAAGGTCAACGAAGGTTTTCTTAAAGTTTTCAGCTAACGTTTTACCCTTCAACTCCATTGTTTTTAAGGCGAGTCTAACACATTCATCGCCAATAGCTTCCACCAAACTTGCCACAAGGCGATAGTCCAAACATTCGATGGGGCGCACACCAAGTTTTTCGCTTAGGCTTGGATTTTGAATTATAGTGCGGAGAATGCGAACTAGTAGGAAATAGAGCCTATTAACTTCGTCGTCGCGGGCTATAACACTCTTTGCCAAATGCAAGTCTCCATCAACTAAGGCATTAACAACATCACGGTGCATGCCAGCAACAATAGTGTAGCCCCTTCGAAGAATTTTTTCAGGTGGAAAACCGGAGGGCTCCAGCAAACATTGCAGAACTATGCGGGAATAATCTTCTTCAACAATTTCTAATCCAATAAGTCGACTGACAGCATTCTTAACTATGTCTCGAACCTCAAAGCTAATACGCTCTTTAGCCTCAATAGTGATAATGTCAAAACCCAAAAGATACTTAGCGATAATTTCACGACTCAAATAAGGACTAGGCCCCAAAGTAATAGTGCGTGGAGAAAGCTCAGCGCCATATTCAGGGTCTATCAGAAGCTTGCCCTCGCTGGTTTCAGTGACAGCAACAACAGAGCCAGGTTTAAACCCGTGGCGTTCAGCCCATCGCTTAGGTAAGCAGACGAAGAATGTGCCGCTTGGGGTACGTTGAACCTTGCGCAACTCACCCATCTGACCACCAACGGTAAATTTGCTTGTCATGCTATAATATAAACGCATCTAAATAAAAATCTAAAATACAAATGTAAATGTGAGTGTTAGAATTGGAAACACCTATTATAATAGGTATAGATTTAGCTGGAAGCCCCAAAAATCCAACGGGATGGGCTCTATGGAAGGATAAAGCGATAAAGGCAGATTTAGTTTATACAGACGAGGAAATTCTTGAGAGTGTTTTAAGCCATAACCCATCCATCATTGCAATAGACGCTCCATTAAGACTTCCGAAAGAGGGAATTTTAAGAAAAGCTGATAAAGAAATGATAAAGAGGGGATACAGAGTCTTTCCGCCCGGTCTTCCAGCAATGAAAAAGTTAACATTACGAGCCATAAAAATAAACACGTTAATACTGGAAAAAGGATATAAAACAATAGAAGTACACCCAACCTCCACAAGAAAAGCTTTAAGCATGCCCCTAAAAGACTGGGGAAAAATTCAAACAATCCTAAAGACCATAGGAATAAGTGGAGAAATCCAAACTCGCCCTTTGGCATCCCATGAAATCGACGCCGCTACGGCAGCCTTAACAGCCCACCTTCACATAAAAAACCAAACAGAAGCAATAGGAGATGAGGAAGAAGGCTTCATAATAATTCCTAAAAAAATGGATTGGAGAACCCTAAAAGTATGAACCAAAATGAAAAGCTGCACAAGGCTGTGGAATTAACGATTGAGGCAGGTTACCAGCTTAACAAAGAAGCCTTCGAATTCCTAAGCAGCATGGCATCAACGGAAGACCCCACAGAAATCATAACCAAAGCCATACAAAGAATAGGAATGCTAAAGGAAAAACCATTATTCATTGACAAGCCCTTTTTGGAAGAACTGGTAAAGGAAGAGAAACCAAAAGAAGAAGTTTTTCTCCCACCAATAGAACCATCTCAAACACTGCCGGAACCCTTACCACTTCTCGGGAAAGGAGAATTCCGCCCATTTGCAAAAGATGTGGAAGCACGAGTAAAGGTAATTGACAATCCAGCGGAAAGCCTAAGCTCAGGAGGAACACTAGAGGATTATCTGCAATATTTCCAAGATAGGTTTAAGCGCCTAGAAAAATTGTTAAGGCAACGGATGGATGTTAAAAGTGCCACTTCCATTATTGAAGCCTTAAAATCTCCAGCAAATACACGTTTAAAAGTAATTGGCATGATCACAGAGAGGAGAGAAGTAAAGCAAAAAATCTTGCTTACAGTGGAAGACTTAAGCGCAAGCGTTACAATGCTGGTGCCTCAAAACGCATCCCAAGAAGTTATAAAAAAGGCTCGATCTCTCCTTCTCGATCAAGTTGTCTGCTTAAGTGTTGTAAAAACAAGAAGCAACCTATTAATTGTTGAAGATATAATCTTACCAGACATAGCGCAAAAAGCACCCCATAAAGCACCCATTCCAGTTTACGCTGTACTCACATCAGACATGCACGTAGGCAGCACAAAATTTCAAAGGGACGCTTTTAACCGCTTCCTCTTATGGCTTAATGGCAAATATGGAAACGAAAAAATGAGGGAAATAGCAAGCCATGTCAAATATGTTTTAGTGGCAGGCGACATTGTAGACGGTATAGGAGTTTATCCAAACCAAGTTAAAGAACTGGCAATAAAAAATATTGATGAGCAGTATAGGCTTGCTGGAAAATATTTTGAGCAAATTCCAGACTATATAGAAGTGGCAATTATACCTGGAAATCATGATGCCCCCAGAAAAGCGCTGCCCCAACCAGCCATATCCAACACCTTCCTGGAAAAACTGCAAGAAACGCGAAATTTCTATTCCTTCGGAAACCCTTGCCTTCTCAGCATCCACGGCGTAGAAATACTCCTATATCATGGCCGCAGCTTAGATGATATCATCCCCCTCATTCCCGAAATGGATTCCACCCAACCTGAAAAGGCAATGAAGTTATTACTGCAAAGTCGCCACCTAGCCCCAATTTATGGCGGAAAAACACCATTATCTCCGGAAAACAGAGACTGCTTAGTTATAGAAAGGGTTCCAGACATTTTCCATGCCGGACACATACACGCCTTGGGGTACACAACTTATCGTGGAGTTTTAATTGTAAACTCCGGTGGGTGGCAAGAACAAACAGAATATATGAGAAGATTGGGTTTTGTTCCAACACCTGGGAAAGTTCCCGTGGTTAATCTTCAAACATTAGAAGTTAACATAATCTCTTTCTGTTAAGATAAACCACGGGCGATTAATCTTGCAGCCCTAAGGGGTTCTGGAACTTGCCCACAAAAGCACAAAGATCCAATAACCTTAGAAGCCCACTTGACATTGGCACCCACGGTTTCGATGTATAATGGGGCTTCGCCCCTTTTGATGGCAACTTTATGAATTGGACCAAGCCTCTGAAACACCTTCCAGCGTGTTTCCCAATCCTCAAAATGCCTTTGGAGGGCACGTTTCACTGCCTTATTATTCGGTTTTGTCCGCGATATTACAATGACTGGTTTTTCGAATTTTTCATAAATTATTATCGGATCGATGAGGTTAAAACCCGCGTAAGATATGCCGCCAAGCAGAACAGCATCGAATTCCCACTCTTTTAAGATTTCGACAAGTTTTTCCGTTGCATCTAAGCCATCAACAATTATTTTCACAATCCTTACGTTTTCAATGCTGGTGTGTCTGAACAAAACTACAGCAAGAAGAGTTTCAGGGGTTATTCCTTTTTGGAAACTTCCGTCTTCAACTCCCACGATTAGCATGTTTTGAAAGGCTTTTTGCTTCATATTCCACCAGACGCCCAAGCCTAGTGTCATTAGCGAAAACGTCTTTAATAAGACTGCGAGTTATTTCCAGCCTAATTTTTTTCGTTCGCCCATACCTTCCCATGCTTATAACCTTAGCATTTAACAGTCCCATAGAATCAAGTTCATTTACCAGCGTGCTTAGTCGCCGTTGAGTTAAGGGTGTAATGCTCAATTCTCCGCAAAGCTCTGCATACACATCATATATTTCGCCAGTGATGGCGCTATGAACGTTTGCTCTATTCAAATGGTATATGCTTAAAATCACAAGTTTCGAATGTAAAGTTAAATTTTTCAGAGCCTCAACAACCCGATTGTGTTCAATGTGTTTTTCAGCCTCCCGAACATGCTCTTCAGCTACAACACTTGCCCCCTTCCTTTCAGCAACTTCCCCAGCAACCCGCAACAAATCTAAAGCCCGTCTCGCATCACCATGTTCTGCAGCCGCCAATGCAGCACACAGACTTAAAGCAGCTTCCGACAAAGCCCCTTCATGAAACGCCAACCTTGCCCGCTCCAACAAAATGTTGCCCAACTCGGCAGCATCGTAAGGCCTAAAAACAATCTCTTCCTCACTTAAAGAGCTAAAAACTCTCGGATCAAGAAACTCCTTCAGGCGGAGGTCGTTGGATATGCCCACAATGGACACTTTGCTGTTACATAAAGTTTCATTTATTCTCGTTAGCTCGTAAAGGAGGCTGTCTCCGCGCACTTTCACTAAAGCATCAATTTCATCCAGAACCACAATAAAAACAATCCTTGACGTATCCAAACCCGCCCTAAACCTATCAAAAACTTCGCCAACAGACAACCCAGTAAACGGAACATGCACGCCTAAACTCTGGCATAAACCAGAAAAAACGCGGTATTCAGACCCAGCCATACGACAATTCACATAACAAAATTTGACAGGAGCGTTAAACTCCTTCGCTTTAGCCTCTAAATGGCTTAGAACATATTTTGTTACAGCCGTTTTGCCTGTGCCAGTCTTCCCATATATAAAAACGTTTGAGCTTCTGGAACCCTTTAAAACTGGGGCAACGGTTTCGCCAAGCTGTGTAATTTGTTCTTCTCGATGGGGCAACTTATCAGGTAAATAATCATGCCTCAAGACTTCCCTATTCCTAAAAATCTTATTATTATAAACAAATTTTTTGAATACATCGTCAAGGATGCTGCTCATAATAGTCCCTCAGTAATTTTTAGTGGTAACACCCCTCTTTCTAGTTGAAAAATAAGCTCTGCCATACAGAAAACTAAATTTGCAACACAAAAATCCTAAAACAAACTCTCATTCACCATACTTACCATTGCGATTAACGGAAGACACACCCCACAATTTCTCTTGGAACTCTGTAAGTATTCTAAAATTTCTTTTTGATTTCTGTATACCAGAAATATACTCTGAAAGGTTAAAAACATTAGAAGCAACTATAATACTTCTTGTAAAAGATTTTTGACAAATAACTAAAAATATGGTTTAAGATAGGAAAATTAGGTTGAAAGAATTTTCCAAAGGAAGTGAAGGGGTGCCTCTCAAAGAAAAGTAAATACAACTAACAAAAGGTATTCTTCCTTTTTCTTATTTTATTGATGAAACATCATACTTTAGAAATTCTTCTTTTCTTAAACAAATCTCCATTTTAATTCACAATTTGTAAAGACCTTGTGAAATTGACTTGATAGCGCCTCTTTTTCAACTTCACTTACACAATTATTTACTTATTTTTGTCTCTTTTCTGTGAAATAGCCACCCCTTCGCTTCTACTGGAAACATACGTTATTCTAAGCTTCTTTTCCCTTTTCCAATTTAGACAAAATGTGAAACTTGTAAAATCAAAAGAATTGAAAAGCGTCCTTCTTTTTCCGATTTCTCCATTTAGCACATCTTTTCTCTTTTGCTTATCTACCATAACAGCTATAACTTGTGAATGTAAAATTGTGAAACACCATAGGTGTTCGCGTTCAATGCCAGCTAAAAAAATGCGCGTGGAACTCTTCGATAGTGAGGGCAATAAATATACGGTATCGTTTGAAGGTCAGATAACTAGGGAAAAAGCTCTTCGCCTATTAGATATGGTGGAGCTTTTGGGCGGGGTATCCGCTAGTGAAGGAAACCCAGAAAGCACCATTCCAGCATTGGCCAATCAACCCAATAAGTATAGCAAAGTGCGCATGATAATTCAGAAACATTTTCCCTTGGTTTGGTTCTCTTCTCGGGATGTTCAACTGGTTTATGAGCAGGAATTAAAGGAACCGATAAGCCTCAGCACAGTGGCAACATACCTTTATAGAATGGCAAGCAAAGGCTTCCTTGCCAAAGCTGGGGCTTCCAATCGCTTGAAATACAGGTTGATGCCAACTTACCAACAAATACTACCTAAACAACAAAATCCATAATAACACTGTTTATTGGGCTGGGGTTTCGGTTTCTTTCTTTTTAAGGAGATTTTCCATCTCCTTCTTCACATTATATTTAAACGGAATTTTGCTTGTATCCCTTTCCAAGTAACCTCCTTCGTAAAGCTTCTTCATCAATCTAGCCGTATGCTCCCTGCTAAGCTTAATCCGCTCTTTTATTTCCGGTGCAGTTTTGGGTCCTTCAGAAGCCAACATTTCCAGAACGGACAACTCTGTTTCTGTAAGGGGCGCTAACGCTTTTTCTCTTTTTATTGGTATTACAGCCTCAATTTTTGCCTCTGGAACCATGGAAAACTGTCGAGTTTGCTCCTCAATTTCTGAAAATTTCGAATTTAATCTTTCAAGGGATGTGGAGAGCGCGCTTACTTTCCCATCTACCTCGCTAATTTTTGCCGATACTTCCTCTCTATGCTCTAAAACTTCACTTAGTTTTTCCTCTAGAGACTGCACTCTTTTGTGGGTTTCTTCGGCTTTGTTCAGCGCCTTTTCACTTTTTGAAGAAAGGGCCTCAACTTTGTAAGCAACAAGCTCCGTTTTTGAAGCTTCCTGGTTTAGCTGCCTATTAAAGCTCACCACGATATCACCAATTACTTCCCTTGCCTTTTCATACTCTCTTCTCACCTTTTGCAACTGTCTATAATATTCAACAGCAGCAAATACTGTTATAGCAAGCAAGCCTCCAACAAGAATTAAAAGTTCATCCAAACAGAACACCTCACTTGTGATTTATATGTGATTAGGCTTGACTTAAGCATGTTACATCACACATCACAGTTTTAACATAGAAGATTTAAAGATTACGGTCAAGGGAGCCCTTACAAGGTTCGATGACATCACACATCACAATTTAAAGGGGAGTCGTTTGCGGCCTAGAAATGGTGCTTAAAAAGTAATTTTCTTGGGCTATTTTTGATTTTGAGCCTTACTTTGTGGTCTAATTGGGCACAGCCATGTAAGAGCTGTTGTCGCCTTTTTATGTGATTTGTGATGTCACGTAAAGCCCTCAGTGGGGTTTGAAAGCTTTTTTAGGCTGTTTTCAAGTTCCTCTCTGACCATTTTTATTAGGTTTAAATGTTCGTCAAGTTCGCCGCCTTTGTTTGGTATATCTTTGTATGCCTCCATAAATTCGTGCAATTTGTTTGCTATTTCGAGGTAGGGGTCGAGTGTTGTGTCTTCAAACACTCCTAAGTATCCTAAAAGCAGTATGGTATAAATTGATTTTATTACGTTTTCTTTTGCTTGTTTTAGGGTTCTGTTGAAGGCTCCTCGGCTTATTTTTGCCTTTGATAGCCTTAATCTGGCTTTTTCGTCGTATTTTAGCTGTTTTCCTGAAATATTTTCAGCCAATATGTCAATAAGCAATGTTTCAAGCTGAGTTTTTGTTAAGTGGCTATTTTTGGCGAGTATTTTCACAACGGGGTCATTTAGTGCGTTTGTTAACCAGATTTGCACGCTTTCTTTAAGCTTCAAACTATTCTCTCCACAAACTCTATGAATGGATACACTTTTGTATACAGCCTACTTTTAAAACTATCGAATGCCATGATAAAAAGTATGCTTTGCTAACACAAACATTTTATGTTAAAGGAAATAGTGTAGAATGAGGTTTCCCTTTGGATTTAAGCTTTAAACCCGCAGATCGCTTAAAAAACATAAAGTATTCCGGAATACGCCGCTTTTTTGAAATAGCCCAAAAAACGCCGAATGTTATCAATTTGAGCGTTGGCGAACCGGATTTTGTGCCGCCAAAACATGCTTTAGATGCAGGCTGGCAAGCCATGAAGGAAGGTAAAACCCATTACGCACCTACTAATGGAATTCCTGAACTTCGAGAGGCTTTGGCGCAGAAGGCCTATCAAGACTATGGCCTTCGTTACGATCCAAACGCTGAAATACTTGTGACTGCCGGTGGGGCTGAGGCTATTTTCTTAGCGGTTGCTGGGTTAGTGAATCCTGGCGATGAGGTGTTGATTCCAAATCCTGGATTTGTTTGTTATGAGCCAAGTGTTCTTTTGGCGGGTGGTGTTCCAGTCTATGTTCCTTTGCGGGAGGAGAATTCTTTCAAACTTTCTGCTGAGGATGTGATATCGCGTATCACGAAAAAGTCACGTGTGATGATACTGAATTATCCTAACAACCCCACGGGCGCTGTTCTTTCCCATGATGAGGCGACTTCTTTAGCGAAAATTGCTGTTGAGCATGATATGATTGTGATTTCGGATGAGGTTTACGAGAAAATTGTTTATGATGAGGCTAAACATAGCTGCTTTGCAACTTTTCCAGGAATGCGGGAGCGCACCCTCGTCATTAATTCTTTCTCTAAAACATATGCGATGACGGGCTTGCGGGTTGGATACATTTATGGTCCAAAGGAGCTTGTTTCTTATCTCTGGCTTGTCCACCAGTATACGGTTGCTTGTGTAGACAGCTTGGCACAGCACATCGCGTTAGCAGCATTAAAAGGACCACAAGACTTTGTTAAAAACATGGTTTGTGAATTTGACAGACGAAGGCGATTGGTTCACAAAAGGCTTATGGAAATTGAAGGCTTTAATTGTAGCCTCCCGAAGGGAGCTTTTTATGTTTTTCCAAACATAAGAGAGTTTGGCATGCGCTCAGAAGAGTTTGCCGAGTTTCTTGTGAAAGAGGCTGGTGTTGTCACTGTTCCAGGATCTTCTTTTGGTGTGCGCGGTGAAGGATACATAAGAATTTCCTATGCTGCAGCCTATGAGAAGTTGGAGGAGGCATTGAACCGCATAGAAACAGCAATTAAAAAAATTAGGTAGAGTATTTTATAGCTCCTCTGCATGCTTTTTTAGTTCGTCAAAAAGTTCTGGGCGTAAATCCCTTAATGTGGGAACGAAGGTTTCCACGGGCTTTATATCTGCATAATCCACATCACACATCACAAGATCATCCTCATCATACTTTGCTTGGGCTAGAACTTTTCCTTTGGGTCCAACAAGTCTGCTTCCTCCCCAAAACTGCAAACCATCCTCTATGCCTACAAGATTAACATAAGCCAGAAAAGCCGTGTTTTCTATGGCCCTTGCTATGGTTAGCGCCTCGAAAAATGCTTTTCTGATTGCTGGGGATGCAGAGATGCAGACTATCAATTGGGCTCCTTTTAATCTTGTTAGGCGGCTTACTTCTGGGAAAAATATGTCATAGCATATGATTAAGCCAATTTTCCCAATTTTCGTTTCAAACACCGCTGCCTGATATCCTGCACGGAAATACCTTTTCTCTTCAAAGACGCTATGGGTTGGAAGATACATTTTTCGATATTTCCCTATAAGCCCTTCAGGACCTACGAGGACTGCTGCATTGTAAAGGGTGGCTTTGGTTTTTTCGCTTAATTCTGGCATACCAAAAATGATATATGAGTTTGTTTTTCTGGCTATGTCTTCTAAGGCTTTAACCGAGGGCCCTGGTATTGTTTCTGCTAACTCATATATTTGGTCTCTAACCACATAGCCCGTCAATGAAAGCTCTGGAAAAATTGTAAGGTTTGCCCCTTGCTTTTTGGCTTTATTTACGAGTGCTTCCATTTTCTTTATGTTTGCCTTTTTGTCTCCGCGTTTGCAACTGATTTGTGCCAAGGCAAGTTTGATTTTATTTTCCATTTTTATTACCCCCATTTTTAAAGGCTAATATTCGCCGCGGGGAAGTCTGAAATCTGCTCCCACTGTGCGATATTCAAGCTTGGTTGTTAATAACATTCTCCTTTTATGTTCCATGGAAAGCCAACGACTTTTTATTCTTTCCACAAGTGTCTTTTCTATGCCCAATTGTTGGGCTATGTCCTTTGTTTCCATGAAATGTTCTAGTCCGTAAAGGATGAGGTCAAGGGTTTCATATTTTATGCCAAGCTCTGTTTCTGCTAATTGCCCAGGCCACAGGGCTGGAGAGGATGGTTTTGCTAATATTTCTTTTGGGATTCCTATGTGTTGTGCAAGTTTTCGAACTTGCGTTTTGTATAAGTCCATTATTGGTGATATGTCGGCTGCCACGTCTCCCCATTTTGTGAAGTAGCCCATCATGGTTTCGGATTTGTCTGAACTTCCACAAACAAGCATGTTATGTCTATTGGCAAAATAATAAATGTAAATCATTCTGGTTCTCGCCTTTATATTGCCCTTACACACTTTATCGTCAGGGTCAAAATTTGGTATTGTCTTGTAGAATGTTTCCAAGGTGGGAGTGATGTCCACCATTTTTGTTTTGAAACCAAACTTTTTAGCTACAAGTTTGGCATGTTCAACATCCTTTTCGTTATAGGTTTCTTTTTCAGGTAGTATGAGCCCCAATACCTTTTTGCCTCCTATGGCAAGAGCGGAAAGGGCTGCTACTGTGGAGCTGTCTATGCCTCCTGATAATCCCAGAACTATGCCCTTAACTTTGGATTTTTCCACATAATCTTTTATGAAACGCCTTATTTTCATATCTACCTCTTGGAAGTCCAAATATAGAACTGAAGGTTTTAATTCCAAATGGGCGCATCCTCATTATTTTTGTGGTTACAAGCCTATTTAAGGACAAAAATAAAATACTGGGGTGATGTAAGCTTTACGGTATAGAAGGATTTGAATATGGGGCGAAGAAGGAGGAAAGTTGTTCGCATTCCTAAGAAAAGATTACCTAAATTCTTCTCTTGCCCAAAATGTGGAAAGGAAGCGGTAAGAGTTGAAATTCTCCGTGAAGAAGGACGCGCCATTGTTGGCTGTGGAAGTTGCGGGTTAAAGGAAGAATTTAATGTCAAACCAGCGCAAAGCGAGGTTGATGTTTACTGTTTATTTACTGACAAAATTTATGGAGGTTCTAAGAAAAGCATAGCCTCAAAGGTTTAAGCGGCTTATGGATAGGCTGGTCTTTATGGTAGGAACTGTTGAAAAATACTTGCTTGAAAAAATCGAGTCTGAAGGAGCAATTCACATAACCCTTATAGATCCCGAAAAGGTTACCCCACCTCAAGCTTCCAGAATTGTTGCCAAGGCAAGTTTAAGTGGAACAGCGGCAATAATGGTTGGTGGTTCCACATTCGTTTCCACAATGCATCTGGACGGTGTTGTTAAGGCTGTTAAACGCACGGTAAAGATTCCAGTAATCCTTTTTCCAAATAACATCACTGGCATAAGTCGCTATGCAGACGCCATATGGTTCATGTCACTATTAAACTCTGTGGACCCATATTTCTTGATGGGTGCTCAAGTTTTAGGTGCTCCTCTTGTTAAGAAATATCATTTAGAACCCATTCCAATGGGCTATATTATCATTGGCGATGGTGGCACTGCAGGCATTGTTGGAAAAGCCGTTCCAGTGCCATACAACAAACCTGAGCTTGCTGCCGCCCATGCCTTGGCAGGTCAATATTTGGGCATGCGTTTCATATATTTAGAGGCTGGTTCTGGCGCTAAAAAACCTGTTCCTCCAGAAATGATTCGAGTTGTTAAACGTTATGTTGATGTTCCTTTGGTGGTTGGAGGAGGCATAAAAACCAGAGGGCAAGCGTTGGCAGCAGCATCTGCTGGGGCAAACATCATAGTGACTGGTAATATTGTTGAGAACGCTGAGGTTAGGGAGAAGGTTTCCGAAATCATTGAAGGCATAAGAAATCGTAGGTTGTAAAAAGCTTTGATGTCCTTTGAAAACTATTTTAAAGCTTTAAAGAAAATTTTAGGAAATGAAAACGCCTATGAAATTTGGCCGAATTTTGAGCCCCAATATGATGAGCATGAATATGCGTGGACCACGCTGAGAGGTTTAGGCGAAGTTTTACTTTTAAATTGTGGCGTGTGTGATGGGCCATCGGATTTGCGTCACATGAACTGTAAAGAATGTGTTGAAAAGCGAAGTAAAATTGCAAAAGAGGCCTATGAAAAAGCCACTGGGCGCTCTAAGGAAAAGTGGTCTACTATATTTTTGTGTAGAATTCACACGGAATAAAAGCATTTTACAACGCTTCTTTTTGATTTTTCTGTGTCACAAAACCAAAATAAACTGTGACAACACAAGAAATTGCGTGTTGCAGCATGAACAGTCAAATGAGTGAACCCTACAGAAAATACGTGGAAAGTTTGGAATCCCAGCTTGAGCAACTATACTCTTTGAGCCAGAAGGCAAGGGAAGAGGGGCTTGATCCAGCCCTGAAACCCGAGTGCAAAATCGCCAAGGATTTAGCCGACTTGGTAGAAGGTCTCGTGGGACCGAAGGGTGTGGCTGAAAGCATTAGGGAATTAAGCGCGAAACTTTCTAGGGAAGAATTAGCCTTTAAGATTGCTGAAGAAATTGTTTATGGCAAATTTGGGCACATGGAGGCTGAGGCGGCAGCCGAACAAGCGGTGCGCACTGCCCTTGCAATTTTAACGGAGGGGCTTACTGCTGCGCCTCTACAAGGCGTAGCAAAGGTGAGAATCAAAACAAACTATGATAGGACACGTTATCTCGCCGTTTATTTTGCTGGTCCAATAAGGTCTGCTGGTGGAACGGATCAAGCCCTAACGTTGGTTGTTGCGGATTTTGTGCGTCGTTTGCTTGGGCTTGAGCGTTATAAACCTACGGAGGATGAAATCGCTCGGTTTATTGAGGAGATGAGGCTTTATGAACGTTCCGTGGGGCGTTTTCAATATCATGTTTCAGATGATGAGCTTAGGAAGGCGCTCCGTTGGCTTCCTGTGGAGGTTACTGGCACGGAATCTGACCCTGTTGAAGTTTCTTCTTTCCGTAATCTTCCTCGAATTGAGACTAATCGTGTGAGGGGTGGAGCGCTTAGGGTTGTGAATGATGGTGTTGTGGGGCGTTCTTCTAAAGTTTTAGCTATAATCGAGAAGCTTGGAATTTCTGGGTGGGATTGGCTTAGGGATTTTCGGAAAAAATCTGAGAAAAAATCCGCCGGGTTTATGGATGAAGTAATTGCTGGACGCCCAATATTTTCCTTTCCATCCGCTCGCGGAGGCTTTCGCCTTAGATATGGAAGAGCACGAAATACTGGTTTGGCTGCTGTGGGAGTTCACCCGGCGACTATGCTGGTGCTTCAAGGTTTTCTGGCTGCTGGCACCCAACTCCGCTTAGAACTTCCCGGGAAGGGCGGCGTTGTTGTTCCAGTGGATAGTATAGAGCCTCCCATTGTTTTGTTAAGGGATGGTTCTGTTGTCCGCGTTTCTGTGGAAAATTTTGCCCATGTAAAAGATGAAATTTCTAAAATTCTTTTTTTGGGCGACATTTTGATTAGTTTTGGGGATTTCTTGTATAATAGTAAGCCTCTTATGCCCTCTGGTTATGTGGAGGAATGGTGGGCTGAAGACTTACAAAGGGCTTTGGCGGAAAAATTTAATGGAGACCTTCATAGTTTAGCGGAAGAAACTAAAATTTCGGTTGAAAGACTTAAGGCTTTTTTGGAAAATTCCTTCGCTAATAAACCCACAATTCAGGAGGCAATAACCTTATCCTTAACATTACGTTTGCCTCTCCACCCGTCCTTCACATTTTTCTGGTCTAATCTACGCTCTATTGAGGAGCTTGAGCAACTGCGAAGTTGGCTTCTTAACTCAAAAATACGAAAGGAGGCCGAAGCCGTTTGTGAAATTGTTGGGGGTATGCAAGCAAATGTCAAGCAGGCTTTGGAGGCGTTATGCTTACCACATAGGGTTTCGGAAGGAAAAATCATTATTGAGGGGTCGGATGCCCATGCTTTCGCCTTCTGCCTTGGTTATGAATCTGCCAATGCTGTAAACCTTTCTTCCGCTAAATCCATTATAGAAGCAGTCAGCCAACTTGCTGGCATACAAATTCGGGAAAAGGCTGTGACTCTTGTTGGGGCGCGTATGGGGAGACCTGAAAAGGCAAAAAGGCGGGAGATGAAACCACTTGTTCACATTCTTTTTCCCGTTGGTTTGGCGGGTGGAGCTCAGCGAGATATTGTGGAGGCAGCTAAAAAGGAGCGGGTTTATGTTGATGTTGTTAAGCGTAAATGTCGGGTTTGTAATACTTTCACTTTTAGGGTTAAATGTCCATCTTGTGGTTCTGAAACAGTCTATGAGAGAATTTGCCCTCGCTGTGGTAGAGTTTTGAATGTGGATGAGTGCCCCGTGTGTAAGGTGCGAACTGTCTCTCATCAAAAGCAAAGTGTCAATCTTAAGGAGTTGCTGGAAAATGCTTGTGAACGTTTAGGGACATCAATGCCGAAAGTTTTGAAAGGCGTGAAGGGGTTAACTAATGAGAGTAAAACTCCTGAGATTATTGAGAAGGGTGTTTTGCGGGCTAAGTATGATTTGTCGGTTTATAAGGATGGAACAGTGCGCTTTGACGCCACAAATGCTCCCCTAACCCACTTTAAACCGTCAGAAATGGGGGTTTCTGTGGAAAGGCTTAGGCAACTTGGCTATAACTATGATATTTATGGCGCACCCTTAACAGATGCAAACCAGATATGCGAACTAAAAATTCAAGACGTCATAATTCCCGTAAAATGCGCAGAATACTTTATCCGAGTTGCAAACTTCTTAGATGAACTTTTAACGAAAGTCTACAAGCTTTCACCTTACTATAATGTTAGGCGAATTGAAGACCTTTTGGGACATCTTGTTGTTGGTTTGGCGCCTCACACTTCAGTGGGCATTTTAGGGCGTATAATTGGCTTTACAAATTTAAACGTCTGTTATGCTCATCCAATTTGGCACTCAGCAAAACGCAGAGATTGTGACGGCGACGAAGACGCTTTAATGCTTGCCTTGGACACCTTACTCAACTTTTCCCGAGAGTATTTACCCGCCCAAATCGGTGGAATAATGGATGCTCCATTGCTTCTTATTCCAGTTGTTAACACTCAAGAAGTGCAAAGGCAAGCCTACGATTTTGATGTTGCCAACGCATACCCTCTAGAATTTTACGAGAGAACGCTGGAAAATGTAGACGCTAAGCATGTTAGCCGCATCATAGACCTCATTGGGCATCGACTAGACACAGAAGCGCAATTTGAGGGTTTCAATTTTACAACCCCAGTTTCCAACGTTAATATGGGAAATGCTGAAAGCGCCTATAAACGGTTCAAAACAATGATTGAGAAATTGACATGCCAACTTGATTTGGCTGAGAAAATAGAGGCTGTGGATGCAAGAAAAGTGGCTTTAAAGGTTTTAACAAAGCATTTTATCCGTGACATTGCTGGAAACCTTCGAGCTTTTTCCATGCAAGTTTTCCGATGCAAATCTTGCAGCAAACGTTTTCGCCGTTTGCCCCTTCGCGGAAAATGTCCCTCCTGTGGTGGAGAATTAACTTTGACCGTTTATCGTGGCGGCATTGAAAAATACTTGGAGGCGGCGCAGCATTTAGTTGAAAAGTATGGTTTGCCGCGGTATTATGCTCAAAGAATTTTGCTAATGAGGGAAGAGATTAACTCTTTGTTTGAAGGGAAAAAGCCGAAACAAATTAGTCTAACAGATTTTGCTTGAGAAAACTTTTCTACACCAATAAACATAATTGTTTTCGGTGGGTATGTTAAAAGAGGCTTACCATCCTAACGCTTACTTGTCAAATATAAAAAATATTAAGCTTGGTCTTCGAGCACGGAGCAAAATCTTGAGTATTTTGGATAAGGGTTCAGTAGACGCAAAGACAATCGCCAAAGAAACTGGAATGCGTTACGGCGTCATCATGCATCACTTAAGACTTTTGGAGGCTGAGGGAATTGTGGAGCGTAAAGGAAGCAAACCCCACACTTGGGCAGTTACCGGTTTAGGTCAAAAGCGTTTAGTGAACTTGGGTTAAAAAGGGCATTTGCACGGTGAACTTTTGCATTTTGGGCATACGTTTTCATATTTGTTAAAGGCTGCTTTTTCAAGGTCTACATTTGTGACATTCGCAAGGGAAGCCAACCACGCAATAACATCAGCAAACTCGTCCTCTAAAGCCTTTTTGTCGCTTGTTGTTAGGGCTTCCCCCAACTCCTTTACTTCATCTACAAGCCAATTGTATGTTTCGAGGGCTCCGCGTTTAGAATCTTTGTGAAAATATAGGCGATGCATCATTTCCTGAAACTCGTGTATGTGCAATTATTTTTCACCCTTTTTATTTAAGAAACGAGCAGTTTTTAAGAATAAAAAGGCATCTAAACTTTCTGTTTGGATGTGATAACGTTATGCGTGTTATTGTTAAAAATTACAGAGAAGAGGATAGGGAATATTGTCGTTCTCTATGGAGGGAACTAACTGAGTGGCACCGAGAAATCTATCAAGACCCAAGGATTGGCGGAGAACATCCAGAAGAATACTTTGATAAACACTTGGCTAAGGTTGGACCAGACAAACTGTGGGTTGCCTTACGCGGTTCTAAAGTCATAGGGCTTATAGGCTTAATGGTTAAAGGAAATGAGGCTGAAATAGAACCACTCATAGTCAGCAAAACTTACCGTGGTAGGGGAATAGGAAAGCAACTCTTAGAAACCGTTATTTCCGAAGCCCAGAAAATGGGAATGAGGTTTTTATGTATAAAACCTGTAGCCAGAAACGTTAAAACCATAAAATTCCTATACGAACAAGGTTTCAAAAATCTTGGAGAAATCGAACTTTTCATGGACTTTTCCGATTACAAATGGAAGCCTGGACCTAAGCTTTTCGGCTGCCAATTTAACTATTAGACAACGCCTTTTGTCCCTTCTTAATTATGTGCTGGACTTTGACGCCTTTCCTTTCTAAATGCGCTGAGATAAACCGTCTATGGCAATATTTTGGGTTCACTTCCATACACATAATGCATACACGCTTGTTTTGTGCAATTTCCAAAAGTCTTCTTATTCCTTCTCTGAAAGTTTTGGTTCGCATATGTCTCTTATATCCGCCTCGCCTATAACCTCCGAGTTCTTTTCCAAGCCAAACATATTCGATGCCATATTGGGGAAGCCACTTTTCCATTTGTTCCCTCTTAAAATGTTCAATTTTTGACGTTGGAAAACTGCGAACATCCACAAGAACTTGAATCTCATGTTCGTTTAGCAACTCTAAGAACTTTTCTATGGAGCGACTACTGTGTCCAATAGTCCATATTGTAATTTGCAACTTTACCGCTTGCTTTCCCAATCTTTAAGTATTAACTTCACCAAATTGTCCAGTCTGTCTCTAACCTTTTCATCTTCAAGAAGGTTTCCATAAATGGAGCCTCTGCCATACTCTGCTGATTGAAGCAGGATAGAAGGCGGTGGATTTTTGCAGTCATAATGGTCGAGAATTACGCTGTGATACGTAAGGTCGCCGCCAGCAGGAACATTTCCAATAACTATTAATGCTATAATCTTGTTTAAAATGGTGTTTTTGAATTCTTCATAGCCTTTAAAGATGCCTTGCGCCCTTTCTGTGAAAGCACTGTAAAGTGCCGCAGGTTTACCACCATATGTCGGAATCGCAAGTATGATAACATCTGCTTCTTTCATTTTTTTTGTAAATTTTTGGGGCGTCATCCTGTATCGGGCATTCTTCATCTTTACCTCTAAGTTTAAGACCAAAACACTCGTAACTTACAATGACTGCAGGGTCTTACGTCATGGTCGTAAATGTTGATTATTTGAGTTTCGAATTTTTGAGCTTTTAACTTTGCGAGTGCGTATTCCAGAGAATTTAGGCAATTGCCTCTTTTTCTGGCACTGAATGCTATGCCTAAGGCTTTCATGATTTCGCTCTACCGAATTTTAATGTATTTGTAGGCTTCTGTTGAGTTTTCGAAGCAGTAATGCACTTTTTGATAGTCTTTACGGAACTCTGCTACGTCCGCCCTCACCTTTTCTAGGGGTTCTTTGTCTATTATTACTTGTTTGATGAATTCTGCTATTTCCACCATTTCCGACTCTTTCATTCCAAGCCTTGTAACTTCTGAAACTCCAAGTCTTATACCGCCTGGATGTTGGAAATGCCTTCCTTCTTTAATGTCCCATGGCAACAAGTTTCTGTTTATTATTATGTTTGCCTTTTCCAAAGTTTCTTCAATTGTTCCGCCGTCGCCATATTTTGTAATGTCCACTATCATCACATGGGATTCTGTGAAGCCTTTATGCTCTGCTAAAACGTTAAATCCCCTTTCATAAAGGGCTTGGGCTAATGCCTTAGCATTCTTCACTATTTGGCTTGCATATTCCCTTCCAAACTCAAGCATTTCTGCGCAAGCAATAGTGACGCCGGCAACAGCATGCAAATGATGATTGCTCACCATTCCAGGGAATGTTGCCCTCTTAATTTTTTCAGCATATTTTTCCCAAGATAGAACTCCACCATGTTGAGGTCCAAAGAAAGTTTTATGCGTGCTTAAGCTGACAACATCCGCCCCTTCTCTTAGGGGGTCTTGAAATTTTCCTCCAGCAATTAAGCCAGCCACATGAGCTGCATCATACCCCACGGTTCCTCCAACAGAGCGAATAGTATCTGCAAGTTCTTTTACTGGGTGGGGAAATGGGAAAAAGCTTGCGCCAAACATGACAAGCTTCGGCGGTCTTCCCTCTGCTGCAAGCTTTTCAATTCTCTGTTTCGCCTTATCCACGTCTATGTTTAATTCCTTATAGTCTAATGGCAGATACTCAACAATTAAGCCGTGAACAGCGCCCGCCGTACCGCCTAACTCCTTCTTGCCCATTGTTATGTGCCCCCCGCATGGGATGGACAACGCCATCATGGTGTCCCCCGGCTCTGTAAACGCTGTGTAAACAACTAGGTTTGCCACAACGCCAGAAATTGGTCTGACATCCACAAACTCTGCCTTAAAAAGCCTTTTCATAAGCTCAATGCATTTGTTCTCCACCTGGTCTATGAAACGGCAGCCGGCATAGACCCGTTCTCCCGGCCATCCTTCCGCATAACGATTTCCAAAGTCTGTTGTGAGGGTTTCGCGGACTGCTGGGCTTGGAACGTTTTCGCTTGCTATGAGGGGAATTGCTTCCTGAAACCACTTATGATGCTGTTCTAAGAGACTAAACACATAATCATATTCGTCTCGTGAACTTGGCATTGCAAACACCTCTTGCATCAAACTATCACATGTTCACAAATAAAAACTCTTTTGGGAATTACGCAACATTAATAATGGAGAGTAATCATCATACTAAAAAGAGGATGCCGAATGAGCAAGAAAAAGAAAGAGAAGGCGGCACCAATGCCTGCCGCAAGTGCTGGGCTTCTAAGATTTTTTGAAGAAGAAACGGAAGGGGTAAAGGTTCGCCCTGAAATACTTGTGGGACTGGCTATAGCTCTAATAGTGGTAGTTGTTTTGGCTCGTATTTTCTTTTAGCGCCGAGAAGGTGCATGTAAAACTTCTATTCGCTGCACCGAGTTTAAGTGAATGAATATCTCGCTTCTTTCTTCTCTTCCCGCAACTTGTGGTATTGGTTGGGCTATGGTCGCTCGCATTATAATGGCTTCAGCTTCTGAAAGCCAAATTCCTGCTGGTTCCCTGGTTACGGCTGCTAAGGTTCCTTCAAAACCGTAAGAGGGGTCTAAAATTACCCGTAGTTTCTTGCCTAAATTTTTTTCAAGCATGTGAAATATTGTCGGTGGAATGGGCTGGTCTGGCATGGGATTCGCAAAGAGTATAATCTGCAGTTTGCAAATAAAACAGTTACCCTTCTGAAACATTGTATGCTTAATGTTGCTAAAATTTTCGTCGCCCTCTTTATGGCATTTCTTTTTTCACGTTTCATGTCAAAACTAATCTATCACCTATTAAACGATTATGTAAATAATGTCTCAACTCCTCATAGGATTGCATTGTGGGGTCACGACACTTTAATATGTTTGATGTCCTTTCATAGAAAATTCGCTGAGAGGACGAGTTTGACGACTGAAAGTTCATTAAGTCATTCTATGGACAAAGCTGTTAAACACTATTCGTCACTGTTTAAGCTTCCATCCTACAAAAAAGTAATTTCATTTTTGGCGTTGATTTGCATAATTGGAGGTTTCGCTTTTGCGATAAGGCTTTTTCAAATAATAGAATGTTCCATTTATGGTTTATTTCTGGGCGTTTCTGTGTTTTTCATAAATGTTTTTGTTGACTCTTTTGCAAGCAGTGTCCTCTTAAGGCATGATCCGATTTATGATTTGAGAAGAACTGTGGCACTTTCCCTTTACTGCTGGGTTTTATGGTTCTTTTTTATTTTTGTAGGAGCCGCTGTTTCGGTGTTTGCTGCTGTTTCATGGTTAGTTAGGTTTTTGCTTTTGGGATTTTCTGCAGTTTCGATACTTCGTTTAATAGTTTTGAATTCAACGTCCTTCGCCAGTTATAAACGACTTCTTTTGGCTTCGGTTCTTCAACCTATTTCTTGTATTATTCCATTCATGTTTATTCTTATAGAAGCTGGTTATCCTCTCGGGTTTTATCGTGTTCCTCTATTTTTTGTTTTCTCGGTAATTGTAAGCGTAGGCTCGAGCTTCTTCTTCCTTTTCTCATTAAACGGTGTTGGTAAGCGGATGCTTGGTTTTCCTTCTATGGCTCTTTTCAAGGCTTTTCTGCTTAACTGGATAGCTAACCTGAATGTTCCCTTTGAGGAGTTTCTTGAAAAGTTAGGTGAGAAGCAGACTATGGAGGTTTCCCTAATAAAATTTCACTCTTCCAAACCAAAGGCGTTTATAGTTACCCCTTCCATCCACCCAGGGCCTTTCAAAAATATTGGGAGTAGTCTTCTTCCGTCCCAACTTAAAACTGAGTTGGAGAAGAAATTGGGCGGTGTTGTATGTGTTCCTCATGGTTTGTTTGGGCACGAGTTTGATTTGGCTTCTCAAGTTCAAAACCAAAGGGTGATTAACGCTGTTGTTGAGAATGCGGATTTTAGTGTTAATAGTGCGGAGGCGGCACCTTTTGTTAAAGTTGCCAATGGTTTAGCTACGGTGTGTTGCCAAATTTTTGGTCATTGCGCCTTTCTCTCTTTCACCTTAGCTCCTAAAACAACTGAGGATTTTCCACCTGAACTAGGATTGTTTATTCGTCAAGAAGCCGAAAAATATGGACTTAATGGTTGCGTTGTTGTTAATGCTCATAATAGTATTGATGGAACAGTGAACATGCAAGAAGCATTAGATGCCTTGGAAGCTGTTGCAGCAGAATGCTTAAAGAAGGCGGTCTCTGAAAAAAGGGTGCCCTTTGAAATTGGAGCTGCCACAATAAATCCCAGAGAATTCAGTCTAAAAGATGGTATGGGACCTGGCGGCATCACAGTTATCATCGTTAAGGTTGGCGCTCAGAAAACTGCTTATGTTGTTATTGATGGGAACAATATGGTTGCTGGATTACGCGAAAAAATCCTCTCAGCTCTCCATTCCGTAGGAGTTGATGACGGCGAAGTTTTCACAACAGACACCCATGCAGTAAACGCAGTAGTTTTGAATAAACGTGGTTACCACCCAGTGGGCGAAGTTGTCGACCATGAAACTTTAATTAGCTATATCAAAGAGGCAGCAATTAATGCCCTGTCTGATATGGAGCAAGTTAATGTGGCATGCCAAAGAATAACAGTTTCTGATGTAACGGTAATCGGGGAAAATCTGCTCGAAAAGTTATGTCTTCTCATTGATAGAACTATTCATAGGGCAAAAAGGATTGTTGTTCCCATATTTGCAGCCAGCGGGCTTCTTTTGATGTTGATTTTGCTGTATGTGTGAGCTAACACTAATAAAGGCGAAGCCTTCACCTTTTCAATTCTGGTGGAAGGGGAAATATTGCTTAAGGAGATTAGGATTCACGGTCGTGGCGGGCAGGGCAGCGTCACAGCTGCTGAACTTTTGGCTCATGCAGCTTTTCTTGAGGGTAAATGGGTTCAAGCCTTTCCATATTTTGGTGCTGAGCGGAGAGGTGCCCCAGTAAAAGCCTTTGCGAGAATAAGCGATGAACCTATTCTTGCGCATAGCCAAATTTACAATCCTGATTATGTCATAGTGCTTGACCCAGCGATTTACAAGTTTGTTGATGTAACTGAAGGTTTAAAGAAAAATGGCATAATCATAATGAACACCACCAAGAAGCCAAAAGAAATAGGGTTGGAGGGTTGGCGATTAGCCACTATTGATGCAACTGGAATCGCCCTCGAACTTAACCTTCTCGTTGCTGGGTTGCCCGTTGTTAACACTGCTATTATTGGAGCTTTTGCCAAAGCAACCGATGAAATCAAATTGGAAAGTGTCCTAAAAGCCATAAAAGGAACATGGTTGGGGGTTGCTGGCGAGAAAAATGCACGGGCAGCGGAACTAGCCTATGAACATTTAATAAAAGGATGGTGAGATTATATGAAAAGTGTTCCCAAAACTCGTAAAGAAATGCCTCTAACACCACTGTCTTATCCAACGGTTGGCAGCATGGGAAAAACTGGTTCTTGGAGAACTTTTCGTCCAGAAATCGACTATTCCAAATGCACCCGTTGCACTCTCTGCTGGGTTTACTGTCCAGACGCTGCTATAACACGACAGGAAGATGACTCCCCGCAAATAGACTATGAATATTGCAAAGGTTGTGGAATATGCGCCAACGAATGTCCCGTTAAAGCAATTACAATGCGTAGGGAGGAAGAATAAAATGGCGCAAATGATAATTGACACGGCAAACCACATTGCCGGCTACGCCGCAAAGGCAGCAAGGGTTAAGGTTGTTGCCGCCTATCCCATCACTCCGCAAACGACAATTGTTGAAAAGATAGCGGAGTTTGTTGAGAAGGGTGAGATGGACAGTGAATACATTCGTGTAGAATCAGAACACAGCGCCATGGTGGCATGCATCGCTGCAGCGGCAACAGGCGTTAGAACCTTTACGGCAACATCTGCTCATGGGTTAGCCCTTATGCATGAAGCCTTACACTGGGCTTCTGGTTCACGTTTACCCATTGTAATGGCAGTTGTTAACCGCGCCATGGGAGCCCCTTGGAGCATATGGCCTGACTTTAGCGATTCTCTTTCTCAGAGGGATACGGGCTGGATTCAGTTTTATTGTGCTGACAACCAGGAGGTTTTCGACACCATAATCCAAGCTTACAAACTCTGCGAGGACGAACGGGTCTTTTTGCCGGCTATGATTTGTCTTGAAGGCTTCATCTTGTCCCACACTTACATGCCCGTAAAAATTCCAAGTCAAAAAGAAATTGACGATTTTCTACCGCCCTATAAGTCTGGCTGGGTCTTGGATGTTAATAATCCCTTTTCTCACGCGAATCTTGTTTCGCCAGAGTGGTATATGGAGTTCCGTTACATGATTCAGGAAGCCATGGAAAACGCCAAAAGATTAATCCCGCAAATTGATAAGGAATATGGAAAGCGCTTCGGCTTTGAATATGGTGGACTTGTAGAGAAATACAAGTGTGAAGACGCAGACTTAATATTGTTAACCATGGGAACAATTGGCAGCGAGGCCAAAATAGCAGTAAACAGCTTGCGCAAGGAAGGAATAAAAGTGGGGTCAGCCAGGGTTAGAGTTTATCGCCCATTCCCAGTGGAAGAAATAAGAAAACTGGCAGCCCAAGCACAGATGTTTGCAACAATAGACCGCCACATATCCTTTGGAATGGAAGGTTTCCTAGCCGCAGAAGTTAAGGCTTCCCTTGTGAGTGAAAAAGAATCGCCTTTGGTTGCCGGGTTTATTGCTGGTTTAGGAGGGAGAGACGTAACGGCAGAAACTATTGAGAAAATTGCTAAAAAATCCTTAAAGTGGATGCGGGTTGGTGGGGTTGAAAAAGAAACTGAATGGGTTGATTTGAGGGAGTGAAAAGAATGGTGACGATAAAAGAACTTCCGAAAGAAGAATATTTGCTTAAAGGTCACGCTGCATGCGCTGGTTGTGGGTCGTCTATTGCGCTGAGGCTGCTCTTTAAAGCCTTGGGAAATAAGATAATCCTGGTGGTTCCAGCATGCTGCACCACTGTCATTCAAGGACCTTATCCCTACACTTCTTCTGCAGTTCCGCTTCTAAACATATTATTTGAATCCACGGCTGCGGCAGCTTCGGGCATAGTCGCTGCATTGCGCCAAAGAAAAATGGAAGATATAACCGTTGTTGGTTGGGCAGGCGACGGCGGAACCGTTGACATAGGCATCCAAGCCCTATCCGGAGCGGCTGAAAGAGAAGCCAACTTCATCTACATTTGTTATGACAATGAAGCTTATGGCAATACTGGAATGCAGCGGAGCGGAGCAACCCCATACGGCGCATGGACAACCACCACGCCTTCTGGTAAGCGGGAGAGGAAAAAGGATATGCCCTTAATTATGGCTGCTCATAGAATACCTTATGTTGCCACAGCTTGCCCATCCTACCCAATAGACTTGGTGAATAAGCTTAGAAAGGCTAAGGAAATTAAAGGCACCAAGTATATTCACATTTTGGCGCCGTGTCCAACGGGATGGCGTTATGATACCAGCAAAACTGTTGAGTTAGGGCGGCTTGCAGTGCAGACGGGCTTGTGGGCGCTTTATGAGGTTGAGTATGGAAAGTTTAAGCTTAACCCTCCAAGCGACCGATTGATTGAAAAGGCTAAGCGTAAACCCATCAAGGAATATTTTGCTTTGCAAGGAAGATTTCGCACTTTAACCGATGAAGACCTTGAAAAAATCCAGAGATGGGTAGATGAAGACTGGGAGCAATACCGTAAACTAGCTTCATAATTGTATGTCTGACTCCTTACTGCACGGAAAAATATAAGAAGCCCAAAGTCAATGATATAGTCTGCTTGCCATCGTCCCACAATAACAATGAAAAAGGAGGCAAAATATGGCTGAAGAAAAACCGAAAAAGGAAAGCGCAGAAAAGCCAGCAAAACCCCCACGGGCTCCAAGAACCACACAAACTACGCAAAGCAACGAAAACATTGTGTTAATAGGCAAAAAACCAGTGATGAATTACGTTGTTGCCTGCCTAACATTCTTTAACTCCGGCTCAAAGAAAGTTGTTGTTAAAGCCAGAGGGCGGGCAATCAGCAGAGCCGTTGACACTGTTGAATTGTTGAGGCGTGCTTTCATGAAGGACGTGCAACTAGAAGGCATCAACATTAGCACAGAGGAAGTCGTTAGAGGCGAAGGTCAAAAAGCAAACGTTTCCGCTGTCGAAATCACATTGACTAGACCCTAGCGCGCTTTTAAAAAGCCCTTTCCAGCCGAAATTGCAGACAACACATTACTGTAGATTATTAACCTTTCCATGAGATTTTGCATAGAAACATCGGTAATTATATAAAACTCTATTTTCAAAATCCTTAATCCTTACTGGGTGATACAATATGAGCGCCTATCCAAAAATAGTTGTAACTCCTCCAGGACCAAAAGCAAGGGAACTAGTTAAAAAAGACGAAAGCCTCATTTCCCCTTCGTATGTGCGCTTTTATCCGCTTGTGATTGACTCTGGAAAAGGTTGTATAATAAGGGATGTGGATGGGAATGAATACATAGACTTTAACTCGGGTTTGGTATGCTTAAATGTTGGGCATAACCATCCTAAGGTTATTGAAGCCATAAAAAATCAGTGCGACCGATTCCTGCACTATTCTAACACGGACTTTTACTACCGTGAGGTTGTTGACCTTGCCGAAAAACTTTCTGGGATTGCACCTGGAAATTTTGATAAGAAGATATACTTTGGTAATAGTGGAACTGAAGCTATTGAGGCGGCAATTAAACTCGCAAAGTGGCATACGCGCAAGCAACTGTTTATTGGTTTCATTGGTGCTTTTCATGGGCGTACAGTAGGGGCTTTATCTTTTACAGCCAGTAAACCTACCCAAAGACGCTACTTCTCTCCTTTGATGCCAGGCGTTACACACGTTCCATATCCATACTGTTACCGTTGCCCCTTCAAGCTAACCTATCCCGAATGCCATTATTGGTGTGTGGATTTCATTGACGAATTAGTCCTTCAAAAGTATGTGCCTCCGGAGGATGTGGCTGCTATACTCTTTGAGCCAATCCAAGGGGAGGGTGGCTATGTTGTTGCTCCGCCTGAATATTTCCAACGTTTAAAGAAGCTTGCTGACAAGTATGGCATACTACTTATAGATGATGAGGTTCAGTCTGGCATTGGAAGAACTGGGAAATGGTTCGCCATTGAGCATTGGAATGTCGAACCTGACATCATCTGTAGCGCAAAAGCATTGGCTTCTGGGCTTCCACTGGGCGCAACTATTGCAAAAGCTAAAATCATGGACTGGGCTGGAGGTTCGCATGCAAGCACCTTTGGCGGCAACCCTCTTTCATGTGTTGCTGCAAACGCCGTAATCGACGTCATTAAAGAGGAGAGGCTTCTGGAAAATGCCAACAAGCAAGGCGCTTACATATTGAAGAGAGTTGAAGAACTGAAAGAGCAAAGCCGAATAGTTGGCGATGTAAGGGGCAAGGGCTTGATGATAGGGATGGAAATTGTAGAAGATAAGGAAAGCAAAAAGCCTTCCTCTGCGAAAGCTACTGAGATTATGATGCGCTCTTGGAAACGGGGAGTTGCCGTTATCACTTGTGGAGTTTCAACCGTAAGAATTGCGCCGCCCCTTAACATTACAAGAGACCTTGTAGACGCTGCAATGGAAATAATCGAAGATGTTGTAAGAGAAGTTGAAAAGGAAGCCTAAACGTCAGCGCGTGTTAGCATGGAAATTCGCCATCTAACAATAAATGACTACGAAGATATGGTTAAATTATGGTCTAAGGCAAAGTTGCCCTTCAAACCGCATGGGAGAGACAGTAAAGAAGCAATTGCAGCACAAATGAAGGCAAATCCAGATTTTTTTCTGGGCGCTTTTGAAGGCAACCGCCTCATCGGCACTGTTATTATAAGTTGTGACATGCGGAAGGGTTGGATAAACCGTTTAGCCGTTGACCCGGAGTTTAGGCTTCTTGGTGTTGCAAAAGCTTTGATTGCCGAATCTGAGAAAGTACTTCGAAAGTATGGAATCAGAATTGTCTGCGCCTTAATTGAAGATTACAATGTTGCGTCAAAAAGGCTTTTTAAGAAACTTGGCTATGTGGAGCATCGTGATATAATATACTTTAGCAAAAGAGAAAACGAAGAAGTTTAAAACTGCTCAAAATTATGCCTCCCTTTCTTCTGGTTTAGGTTCCCGCACGCCGAATATGATTAATGCTGCGGATGGAATGGCGAGGATTGCCATGAGGATGAATGGAAGCAGCGGAGATACTGAATCATATAATATTCCGCCTACCGCTCCACCAACTGCCATGAATATGTAAGCGAAAAAGTTCATTGAACCAGTAACTTTTCCACGCTGTGCTTGTGGTACGAGGTCGGCGAACATTGCTTGGTATGATGAAAAGCCTAGAAGCATTGAGAATCCGATCAGAGGCATTGTTATGAAGAGGGTTAAGTAGTTTCCGAAAATAAATAGTAAGACTGCTGGGATTGTTAAAAGGCTTGAGATAATTAATGGAATTTTTCTGCCAACCTTGTCGATGAGCTTTCCAACTGGAAAAGAGAGGATTATGTTGCAGATGAATAATGCAATCATTACATATCCCCACATAATGCGTGCTTGCTGAAGGGCTGGGTCTTCTTCTGGTCGATAGACATTTGGGTTTGGTGTCCCTCCTATTTTGAGTACGTAAAAAGCGTAAACTAGGAAAAGAACTTGAGACATGGAAAATGAAAATCTCATAGTAAGTTCAGAAAGAAATACAAAAAACATGGAGCGTGGCACAGTCTTCCAAACGGTTATTCCTTCTTTCAAAGCTTTAGGATAAGCGCGGAAGGCTTCTCTAAAGTTTATCTTTTCCGGATTTGCCATACTTTCCTTAAGTTTTAATCGAACCATTGCCGCCGCAAAATAAAATGTTACAACAATAGCGTAGGCTATTCTCATTCCCATAATAGAGCCATAAGTGGCAACGAGGAAAAGGGCGATGACTGGACCTGGGGTTGTGGATACGCTCATTATCAAGTTAAGTATGGAGAATCCCATTCCCCGCTTTTCGGGAGGCACCGAATCAGCCATCATGGCGTTTAATGCTGGTTGGTAGAGCAAGCAAAGATTTTGTATTGTTGCTCCAATTAAAATGAACTGCCAACTTTGCGCCACCATGTAGAAGATAAAGGAAAGCGCAACTCCGAAGGTTAAACTTGAAACAAGCCATCGCCTTCCATACTTGTCTGCCAAGTATCCTCCCAAAAATTGGACGGAAGCTAATGCGAGAAGCGAAACCAACATAATGATGCCTAAGATTGTGGCGTTTCCGCCTAACTGGATAACATAGTCTGAATAGTATGTTCCTGGTATTTCATTAACAAAATCCATTAGAATCCAACTTATGATAAGTATAAGGTAGTTTCCACTAAAGAAGGAGAACTCTTTCCTCAGCCTTTCCACAAATTTCAAAGGTTTTAACTCATCCTTTTAGATGGAGTTTTCTTTTAAGCAGCCTCTAATAAACATTGTTAAATGATTTTCTCTCTTTTCAGTCAGTTGCTAAAAGCCGTAGGGTTTGGCTATGATTTCCTTAATTCTTAAATCAAAGAATCTTGCGGCGTTTGCTGGCTGTATTCTTAAGGCTGTGTCTGCGCCGCTTCCTGTTCCAGCAATGGCCACAATATCCTTATCAACTGAAATTAAGCCGGCATCAGCAGCCATTAATGTTATTTCTACACATACTTTTGTTCCTTCCCCCATTAGCCTAAGCACATTGGCTATTAGCTCTAAAGGTTGAAGGGTTCCAAAGTCTTTGCGGATTGCTCGTTCAGCACTGCTTAGGGCATGGACTCCCGTGAAAATTTTCGCTCCATTCTTCAAAATCTCCTTTCTATACTCTTCTTGTAATTCGTTTTTTCCCATTTCTTTAAAACCAAAGCAATGCGTAACTACAACTACGTTGTAGCCTTTGAAGGTTTTAGAGGCTTTTGCTCCAGTTTTTCCCGTTGTTGAAGCAACCACTATGTCTTTGATTCCCTCTTTCTTTACATATTCTTTAACAAATTCTAATAGCTGGTCAGTGTTTTGTGCGCCTGGTTTGCTAAAATAAAGTGTTTCCTTTTCATTTGCCTCCATAGGGCTATACCTCACATCACATAGGTTGTAAAGCAATTAATTTTTATTAATTGCTATTAATAAAATTGCATAACACAAAGGAAAGAGAATGTTATGAATGAAACCATAAAGGTCATAAAAAGCAGAAGAAGCATAAGGAAATTTAAAAGTGAACAGATACGTGATTCGGAACTTCAAGAGATATTGGAATGCGCTTTACTTGCGCCTAATGCTCGGAACCAGCAGAAATGGCATTTCACCGTAATACAAAACAAGAACGTGCTTAACAGGATGATTAATATTTTGAAGGAGAACATGCTAAATTCTGGAGTAGAATTTTTGGCGGAGAGGGCGAAAGACCCAAACTTTAATCCTTTTGGAGACGCTCCAACCCTTATTTTGATTACAGCCGATAAAACAGCCCGTTTTATTGAAATTGACTGTGCAGCAGCCGCCGAAAACATTTTAATAGCAGCTGAATCTTTGGGCTTAGGTTCCCACATAATGACCTCCACCGAACTACTCTTTGCATCAGAAAAGGGCAAGAAACTAAAGCAAGAGTTAGGAGTTCCAGAAGGATACGAACACATTTGCACAATAGCGTTAGGATACAAAGATGAGGTCCCACCTGCGAAACCAAGAAGTAAAGATGTGATAAATTATATAAAATGAGCTTCGTTTCTTAGCGTTTGTTGAGCGGTTACGCCACTGTAAACATGATATGAGTTAAAATAATATTTCATGTGGAATTTTTTCTTTTATGAGAACTTCAGAAATTTCTTGTTTCTTTTGATGAAGCGGGCATAACAGTAAGTGCAGCCGTGCTCACAGCCAATATAGGAGTTAATTGTATAATTAAGAACTTTTGATTCTGATAGGATGCTTTTTGCAAATTTCCTTAATAATCATAAAGTTTCCTTTGCGGATATTTTGCTTCAATTTATGTGGCTTTTGTTTAGGGGTTTCCTTTTCAATTCGGTGCCGCATACTTTGCATTTTTTTGATTTGTATTCTGCTGGGTATTTTCTGTGGCATGCTGGACAATATCTTATCCATTTTAATTGGAAGCGGATGCCGAAGGTGGCTAGTGATGTGAATTCTATGCCCATCAAGTTGGCAACGTTTTGTATTGAGTAATCATCTGTGGCAATTAATGGCGAGTAACCATGCATTTTTAGTTGTAGGGCTAAGGCTAAAACTTGGAGGTCTGTTTCTGACAAGAGGGTTTCGCCGGCGTTTGCTGCTGTTGCCTTAACTTTTTCAAGAAAGGTTCTTTCTGGTTTTCTAACTTTTAGTTTTCCGCTTCCTATGGCTGTTTTGAATCTGACCCAAGGCATGGTTCCTTCTATTATTTCCTCCCTAACCATTGGAACAGTATATTGCCCTTCGCTTATGGACGATGGGTCTAAACCAACCACGAAGGCTGAAGTGTCTAACACTATGACTTTTCTGTTCGTTCTTTTCGTTAGAGTTTGCCTCCAAGTCCCTTAAAAATAAGCCTATTTCTTAAGCGGTTGTAGAAGTTTTCCCTAAAGCGTATGAAAGACGTCTCATATTTTGAACGTGTTATGGTTAAGGTTGGAAGTTTAGACTTTAAAAGTTGACGATGTTGCCCATCAATTAGTACAAGCACTTTTCGCGGTCTCATAACCTCAACTGTCAAGTGTGAATTTGCTGGAAAAACGATTGAACGAAAAACGCTTAAAGAACATATAGGTGTCAAAACAAAAGCCTCAACATTTGGGTCTAAAACTGGTCCTCCAGCGGAAAGCGAATAACCCGTGGAACCTGTTTGTGTGGATACCATTAACCCGTCTGATTGACAGTTTAAAATTGGTTCCTTGTCCTTAAATATTCGAGTATAGATTATTTTTGCTGGTTCATCAGCCAATATTAACACTTCGTTTAGGGCGTCTGGAAACTCTGCGCCGTTGGCTTTTGTTGATAGTTTCATGCATTTTTCAATAGTGAATTGCCCTTTGAGGCATTTATCCACTGCATTTAATGCATCTTTCGGTTCCACCTCTGTTAGGAATCCTCGGACACCCATGTTGATTGCGAGGATTGGCGGTTCAGGTTTTGGTATGGAAACGCATGTTCTTAGGAGGGTTCCGTCTCCGCCGATTGTTATTATGAAGTCTGTTTTCATTTTCTCTAATGGAATGCTCTTTGCTTCTGTTTTCATTTTCTCTGCTAACGTGTCTTCTACGTAAACTTCTAATCCTTTGGACTGCAAGTGTTTTGCTAAATCTTCTGCGAGTTTTATGGCTTTTCTTTTGTCAAAACGGGCGACGAGGCCGACGCTTTTAAACAATTTTCCCACCTTTTAGTATTAGCGGCACCTTAATCTATATATGAGTGTTGTTTAAAATTGCTGTGGATAAAAGAGTCTAATAAGTTGGTGGGTGAATGAGCAAACCCGTAGATGTTGGGAGTCTCCGCGTGGGCGGTTACATCATTGTTGATGGTGAACCATGCCGCATAGTGGATATAACAAAATCAAAGCCGGGAAAGCACGGTTCAGCCAAAGCCCGCATAGTGGCTGTTGGCATTTTTGACGGCGCAAAAAGAAGTCTCGTTAAACCTGTTGACGCTACTGCTGATGTGCCAATAATTGAGAAAAGAAGCGGCCAAATATTTGCTGTAACGCCTTCAAGTCTTCAAATAATGGATTTGGAAACTTACGAGTATTTGGATGCTCCCTACCCAGAAGAGGAAGATTTGAAAGCAAAGCTTGCCCCGGGCGTTGAAGTTGAGTATTGGAGAATTCTGGGCAAAGTAAAGATTGTTAGGACAAAATAAAACTGAGTTGGATCAAAAATCGTACACAAATTGTTTATGAACACAATCTTCTGAGGGCTTTATGTTTGAATTCTGTGAAAGCCAAATTGAAGGATGTTAGAATTGTTAAAATCAGAAAATTTCGAATAAGTGATAAAGAGAAGCTTATCGAGATGTATGAATCTCTTTCAGATGACGCTGTGCGTTGGGGTTTACCTCCTTATAATAGAGAAAGACTTGAGAAAGGCTGGCTAAGCAACCTACAAAATCTAATAGCTATTGTGGCTTTTTACAAAGATAAGATTGTGGGGCATGCTCAAATTTTTAAATTCCCTAATCCTCGAAGGAAAGGCACCGGCGACTTAATCATCTATCTTCACCAAGATTTCCATAATGTGGGATTAGGTACAGCCATGCTCACTAAATTAATAGAACTGGCAAAGGAGGAAGGATTACATAGAGTGGGCTTGGATGTTATAGCAGATAATAAACCAGCTATTCGCCTCTATCAGAAATTTGGTTTTAAGGTCGAAGGTGTGAAAAAAGAAGCGTATTTTGGGGAAGATGGAAAATACCATGATGAGCTCGTGATGGGTTTAATCCTTGCTAGCTCCACCAATTTCAGTTGAGCCTTTTAAAGCCTACGTATAGGATTAGGAGGATTACTCCCCAGCTTAATGCGATGCCAGCAACCTCCAATATTAATTCTTCACGGAGATAAGTGTAGCTTGACCATGCGCTAATACCACATAAACCCACTAAGAGAAGAAGAAACATTGAGAAGTGAATTGCCTTTTCCGTCGTCATCCCTTATCCACCTGATTAAGGTTGTTCTGGACTTTAGGTAGTTTATTGTTAAAATAATTTTCCATCAAAGTTTTTATTCTTGACTTTCTGTAATATTTTTGGAGCCGATGATGCAAGAAGAGCCGTCGGATTTGTGACGACGCTTGTAAACCCAGCGCTGAGGCTTCAGCCTTTATTCTATTGGAATTGGATATCCGTGTTTTCTTGGTAAGCGAACTTCCAATATTCCTTTCTTGAAGCGAACTTCCATCTTATCCATTTCTACTGATACTGGGATGCGGGTGTTGCAGTGGAACGTTTGGAATTCTCCTTTATAGTGGGTTATGCCGAAATCATCGAACCGTATTTTTCTTTTCAGTTTTGCCGTTATTTCTATTGTGTTTTTGTCTAATGGTTTAACTTTAATTGTGCTCTCTTCCGTGTAGGGCAAGTCAACAGTCACTATCACTTCTGTAGGAGTTACCATTATGTCTCGGAGCGGTTCTATGGTGCATGTTTTTTGGTTCCAGCTTGGTCTTTCAAGTAATCTTTCTCCCAATTCTTCAGCCCATTCTTCCAAATTTTCAAAATATTCATCAATAATGTCAAAGAAGGAACGTTTCCTCTTTGTTGCCATTATGGTTTCCCTCCTCTAAGATATGTATAGTGGAATGTCGTATTCCTGTGTTTTCTTCATTTTTGACATCTCCTGCTGGGTTCGCCTCATCACATCCCTAGCCCTTAAACGAATCTCCTCGCCCTTTTCTAACAGCTTTGAAACGTCCACTTTTATCCCCGTTATGCTTGCTAACCCCTTTAGCACTTCTGCAGCAGCCTCTGGGTCTGGATAGTTAAGGAAGCATTGGGCAAGCAATGTTATGGCTGGCAAACCCATTGTGGCGCAGCGTTGAAGCATAATTGCTTGTGGACCAACCATGTATCCTTCTTGCAATATTTCTATTTCTTTCTCCTGAAGCATCTTCAGCATTTCTTGGCTTGAGGCTGCAGCGAAAACCTTCAATTCTTTTAGGTCTTGTCTGTCTTGTATGGGAATGCCGCTCAGCGAAATCATCATTTTAACCTTTTTGCTTCTTCCCCAATCAATTAAGGCATCCATTATTGGATAAATCACGTCCGCGGGTATGGCTGTTTCTGAAACGGCTAAAAGGATATTGTGGTTTCCAAAAATTCTTATGGGTGAATGCGGCAAGCCTTCATGCAAGACAATTAGGGGTGGCAGCAGTTTTGAATCCATGTAGGCGACTTCTTCTATGTTTTCAAGCTCTGATATCAAATGCGAAGCAGCTATAACGCCCACCAACCCCACATCTGGGAAACCAAAAAGCATAACAGCACCCAATGGGATTTCCTTCTTTTCAATAATCTTAACTTCTCCGCTCAAACTTATCCCTCACAACACTTCATTTGAGAGAGGGCAATGTAAAAAGTTTATGGAACTTAAAAGTGAAGAACAGAATACCTATTTAAGGATGTAGGCGTTTCTTAAATCTGAGAAAAATGGCCTTAGAACGTTTAGGCTCCACGCTTTACGAAGCCCTAAAAAAGATTTTCAGAGTCTCTATCGTAGATGAGGCTGCCGTTAAAGAGTTAGTCCGTGATGTGCAGAGGGCTCTACTTCAAGCGGATGTGAATGTTCAACTAGTCCTTGACATTTCAAAGCGGATAGAAGAAAGGGCATTAAAGGAGCAGCTTCCCCCGGGCATTTCAAGAAGGGAACATGTGATAAAAGTTGTCTATGAAGAGCTAACCCGTTTCTTGGGTGAAAAACCAGTTCCCCTAAAGGTGGAGCCGGGGAAAAAGTTTACAATAATGCTTGTTGGCATTCAAGGCTCTGGAAAAACCACAGCAGCAGCAAAACTTGCCAGATACTTCCAAAAGAGGGGGCTAAAACCAGCCTTGATATGTGCAGACACTTATCGCCCTGGAGCCTATGCCCAACTTCAACAGTTAGCCAATAAAATAAATGTGCCATTATATGGAGACTCGAAAGCCAAGGACCCTGTCAAAATAGCCTTTGAAGGAATAAAACAGTTTAATGATAAAGAAGTCATAATTATTGACACTGCTGGCCGCCACAAAGAGGAACAAGAACTTATCAAGGAAATGAAGATGCTGGAGAGAAACATAAAACCAGACGAGGTTATGTTGGTGATTGATGGAACAATAGGTCAACAAGCCATGGTTCAAGCCAAAGCCTTCAACGAAGCCACGCCAATCGGCTCCATTATCGTAACAAAACTTGACGGTTCTGCTAGAGGGGGCGGAGCCCTTTCAGCCGTGGCAGCCACGGGTGCGCCAATAAAATTCATTAGCACTGGCGAAAAGGTAGAGGATATGGAGCCTTTTGTGCCGTCCCGTTTTGTTGGCAGACTTTTGGGCATGGGCGACTTGGAAACGCTTCTTGAAAAGGTTCGAGAGGCTGAAATAAGGGTTCCAGAAAAGAAAGCCAAGGCAATTTTAAGCGGCAAATTCACCTTAACAGATATGTACGAACAGTTTGAAGCCATGAAAGGCATGGGGCCCTTCAGAAAACTTTTGAAAATGCTTCCAGGCATGTCTTATGATATTCCCGAGGATGCCCTAAACTTGGCTGAAGACCGCTTGGAAAAGTGGCGGGTGATGATTCAGTCAATGACGCCTGAAGAAAGGGATGACCCGAAAAAATTCAATGCCTCAAGAATTAGGCGGGTGGCAAGGGGTTCGGGGACAAGCGAAAAAGAAGTGAAAGAACTCATAAAACAGTATTTCCTTATGCGGCGGATGTTAAAGAGTTTGCGCAGAAAGAAGAAGCTGCCGTTTTTTGGAAAGAAGTTGCCTCTTGACATATCTTAAACCAAGGCGTATCCGAAGGATTGGCTTATGGAAATTCTGGAAAAAGCGTTAGAAATGCTTGAAAAATATCCCTTATGCGACCACTGCTTAGGAAGACAGTTTGCCCTTCTTGGACAAAACATTGAAAATGATGAAAGAGGAAGGGCGTTAAAACTAACATTAACCCTTAAAGCGCATATGTTGGCTCTCTCAAAGAGTAAGGAAGGCTTAAAAATTCTGAAAATTCTCGCCACAAACGGTTTCTTCAAGACAGCAGCGGAACTGCTGCAAAAAATGAAAAAGAGGGTTGTGGAGAAAAGCGTCCCGAAAACGTGCTTTTTATGCGAAGATAAATTCAAAATTATTAACGAAATAGCTAAAAAAGCCCTAAAAGAGCTTGATGTTTATGAATATGGCAGTTTTCTAGTGGGAGTAGAATTACCCGTTGCTGTGGAGGAGAGGGAAGACGAGTTTAGAGCTGAATTTGATGTTTGTTATGGCGAAAACATGCGGAACGAATTTGGCAGAACTATAGGAAAGAAAATTGCCGAACAGAGCGGAAAAACCGTTGATTATAGAAAACCAGACATAGTCTTACTCATCAACCCCTTCACCGAGAAGATAAGGCTTCAACCCAACCCCCTCTACATTGCTGGGCGATACAAAAAACTTGTAAGAGGAATACCTCAATCCAAATGGTTCTGCTCCAACTGCCATGGGAAGGGGTGCGAAAAGTGCAATTGGACTGGAAAAATGTATCCTGAGTCGGTGGAAGAAATAATTGCCAAACCCTTTTTGGAAGCCACTGGTGGCGCCAAAGCGTCTTTCCACGCCTCTGGAAGAGAAGACATAGACGCCCGCATGCTTGGTAAGGGCAGGCCCTTCATAATCCAAATTGCAAAACCCAAGAAGCGTTTTCTTGACCTTAAAAAAATGGAGGATACCGTTAATTCTTATGCTGAAGGTAAGGTTGAAGTTTCCCATCTGCATTTTGCGGACAAGGCCGCTGTTAGAAAGTTGAAAAAGGCCGAATCTGCACAAAAAGAATATCACGTAATCATAGAGTTTGAAAATGAAGTTACAGCCGAAGACTTGCGTCTCCTCCAAGAAAAGTTAACAAATGCTGTTGTTAAGCAGAGGACGCCCTTGCGGGTTTTGCATAGGCGGGCTGATTTAACACGGGAAAAGTACATATACGAGGTTAAAGTAAAGAAGTTGTCGCCTAAGAAGGTTGAAATGAAGATTCGGTGCCAAGGAGGGCTATATGTTAAAGAATTGGTGACTGGAGATGAGGGAAGAACAACACCAAACGTTTCCGACATTCTCAAAAACAAAGCAAAGCCCATAAAACTTGATGTTTTAGATGTTATTATGGAAGGTTAATGGTGAGAAGATGAAGAAGTCAAAGGGATACCGCACAAGAACACGGCGCCTTTTAAAAAAGGAACCCAGAGAACGGGGCAAAATAAGAATAAGCAAGCTTCTACACGAATATGCACCTGGAAGCCCCGTTGTCATCAAAATAGACCCCAGCGTCCATAAAGGTATGCCCCACAAACGTTATCATGGTAAAGTTGGCAAGATAATCGACAAAAGAGGGCGAAGCTACATTGTAAGTGTCACTCAAGGAGACGCTGTTAAGGAAATTATTGTAAGACCAGAACATTTAGAACCCTATAAAAGTGATTGAAATGTCAAAAAACAATACTACGGAAAAGAAACTCACCCTCCCAGAAGTTAAAAAAATATTGGAGTCCATAGGAGAAGAAAAATTAGACCAGTTCCAACGCCGCACCTTTGATTACGTATCCAAATTCTCAAAAGTTGACGCTGAAGCAGCTGAACAACTTGTAGAAAAGCTTGTGAAGGAATTTGGTTTAGACGAGGAAGAAGCTGTTTCAGTTGTTAATTGCATGCCAAAAAGTGTTGAAGAGTTAAGAGTTTTTCTTGCCGGCGGACGCAAAATTATTGAAACCTCAAAGTTAGAAGCCATAGTTAACCTTTTAAATGAACATCGAAAATTGAAATAGCATTTCACCACAATTTTTAAGCAGTAAGACAAAAATAAAGGCGAATATGATGGAGAAGCGCTACGAGGAGTACGCCTACGTTCTAGATTTCCTGCCCCATGGCAGACCAGGAGTGAGGGTTTCTGGTAGGGCTGGCTATCGAGCTGGGGCCCTAGTCCAGTTAGTTGGCGAGGAATTTTTTACCCTTTTGGAGGCGCTTGTGAAGGAGGGTGTAACCCTTAAGCCTTATGACCGCGTTTATGTTGGGAAAGATGCTCGCGAGGAAATCACCTATATTATTGGGCGGGTTAGTTATGAAGAGCTGACGGCAGCGGCGAGGATGGAGCTTCCTTCTGTGATTAGCCGAATAGTGTTAAATCGTGAACAATGGTTCATCAACTTCTTTAACACCGCGCAAGCTGTTACCCCTCGGATGCATGCCTTAGAACTGATTCCAGGAATTGGTAAGAAGTATATGTGGCAGGTTATAAATGAGCGTGAGAAAAAGCCCTTTGAAAGTTTTGAAGATTTGCAAAGACGAACGGAGCTGCCCAATCCTGTTAAGTTGATTACGAAAAGGATTTTGGAAGAGTTGGCTGGCGAGAGCAAGTATCGGCTTTTTACGAGGGCGCAATGAGGTAAAATGAGTCTTTTAGAAAAAACGAAGTTTCTGCTTCGAAGGCATCGAATATATCCGAAGAAACGTTTGGGACAAAACTTTTTGATTGATTCTTCTATTTTTCAGCTTTTAACCAATTATTGCTCACTAACCTCCAAAGATGTGGTGTTGGACATTGGTGCGGGACTTGGTTTTTTAACTCGCTTCTTGGCTGGTGCATGCGATAAAGTTTTGGCTGTGGAGTCTGACAGAAGACTTGTGAAGGTTCTGCAAGAGCAACTTAAGGATTTATCTAATGTGAAAATAATTTGGGGCGACGTGTTGAAGGCGGAGCTTCCATATTTTAATAAGGTTGTTTCTATTCCCCCTTACCATATTTCTTCGCCTTTGCTCTTGTGGCTTTTAAGCAAAGATTTCGATTGTGCAGTTTTGATTTTTCAAAGGGAGTTTGCAAATCGCCTCTCCGCTTCTGTCGGAAACGAAGATTATGGTTGGTTGGCGGTTGTCGCCTACTACTTTGTTGATGTTGAAATTTTTGATGCTGTGCCCAGATGGATGTTTTATCCGCAGCCAGAGGTGGATTCTGTTATTGTCCGTTTAAAACCGAAAAAGCCAAAGCCTTTTGAATTGAAGGATAGGGGCTTTTTTATACGTTTAACGCAATCCCTTTTCGCCCACCGCAACAGAAAGGTGAGAAATGCCATTTTGCCGCTTCTAAAAGGTTTGCATTATGGGAAGGTTGATGAGGCTGTCAAGAAAATTGAGAATTTTCCAATCTATAATAAGCGGGTGAGGGAATTAGCGCCAGAAGATTTTGGAGCGTTAGCAAATGCCCTCGTCGGATAAGAAAGTGATTTTTGCGAATTATATTTTCTATGTTTGGGAGAATGTCTACGAGCCAGCTGAAGATTCTTTTCTTTTTGCCGAGAATCTAATGGTTAGGAAAGGTGATTTTGTTCTTGATATGGGCACTGGATGTGGCATGTTAGGCATAATTGCAGCAGAGAAAGCGTCTTATGTGGTTGCTGTTGACATAAACCCTTACGCTGTCAGATGCGCAAAGGAAAACGCAAAACTAAATCATGTTGGGGATAAAATGTCTTTTATACAGGGAGACTTATTTGCACCGTTAAAAGAAGAGGAAAAATTTGATTTAATTCTCTTTAATGCGCCCTACTTGCCAACAAAATATAGAAAAGCTGATTTCTGGCTTGAAAGAGCTTGGACTGGCGGACTGAGGGGCAGAGAGGTTATTGACCGTTTCATAAATGAAGCGCCAAAACATCTTAAGCCTAAAGGGAGTATTCTTTTGATGCAGTCAACACTTTCTAATGTTAATGAAACCTTAAAGAAATTTGGAAATAAAGGCCTAAAGGCGAGGGTTGTCGCAGAAAAGGCTTTGCCATTTTTTGAAACGATATTTCTTGTGAGGGCAGAGCGGTAAATTAATCTGCTAATGCCTTTAATATTATTTGAGGAGAATTGTTTGAATAGGGTTGTCGGTTATTGTGGAATAGTTTGTTCTGATTGCCCTGTTTTGATTGCCACGCAGAGAAATGATGATGCTGAAAGAAGGCGGGTGGCTGAGCTTTTTACTAGGCAATATGGTAGGGAATACAAGCCAGAAGATATTAACTGTGATGGTTGCATAAGCACTAGTCCACGCATCTTCCATTACTGCAATGTTTGCGAAATAAGGAAATGCGGAATGGATAAGATGGTTGAAAATTGTGGTTTCTGTAAAGAGTATCCATGTAAGAAGCTTTCTAAATTGTTTGCTGAGTATTCCAAAGCAAAGGAAACATTAGATGCGATAAGGCGTCAGCATGGCATTGTTTAATTAGATGCTTTTCTACAATTTTCATGTCGGTTTGGAGTTTTTCTGTTGCAATAGGGACCTACCCTCTCTAGGTTTTTGTGCGCTTGAGCTTCGTTTAGAATCGAATTTACCTTTTGCTACATACATAATTGTGTTAAAAAACTATATAACGAGAAAATTTCAGTATTGGTAGAAAGTTTGAGGTGTTCAGTGGCTATGTGCGTTCTGGGTAAGGACAAGCTTAAGGAGCTTATTGAGAAGTATAAGTGCATATATCCGTATGATTATAACTTGCTTGATGGAGACAGCTATGTCTTAACAGTGAAGGAGGAGACTACGCTTAACTATTTGGAGCATAAAAACCTAATAACCTATGAAATTGTTTTCGTTCCACCAGATTTTGTGGCGCATTTGACGGCTAAAAGCAAATACGGTAGGATGGGTTTGTCCTTTTTGAATGCGGCGAAGGTTCACAGCGGGTTTGTTGGGAGACTTGCCTTAGAACTTGTAAATTTGAGCAATGACCGCTGTCCCATCACAATTAAGCGTGGAGACCCATTCATGCATATAGAATTTGTAACACGGGAGGGTTCGCCTTCCCCCTATACTGGTGAGTATCAGTTTCAGTATTTGACTGATGAGGAAGTGCAAATGTATATTCCAATATTGAAAGGTGTTTTCAAAAATTATGATGAACTTGTTAAGGCGTGGTTCAAAAACAAGCGACTACAACCATAATAAGTGAAATTTTAGGGTGTATTTTGATTTTAAAAATTGATTCTGAATTCATAACTTTAATCAAAAAGGGTGCTCAACAAATCGTTTAAATATAACGGTTATGGTATGCAAAAGGAGAGGATTTAAAATGCGTGCACGCAACTACAGAGCCTCTAAGGGGCAACCCTATACTAGAAAAGAGTTTGTGAAGGGGTTTCCGCCGCCTAAAATAACCAAGTTCACTATGGGAGATACTAAAGCAAAATTTGAGTATGAAGCCAAACTTATAGCCTTGGAAAGGGCTCAAATCCGCCACAACGCTTTGGAAGCGGCGCGTGTGGCAATAAACCGTGTTTTGATGGATAAGCTTGCAAACAATTATCGATTGCATATTCATCCTTATCCTCACGTTATTCTTAGGGAAAATAAAATGATTTTTGGGGCTCATGCAGACCGCCTTCAAGATGGTATGAGAAGGTCCTTTGGAAAACCCATTGGAACCGCAGCCCGAATAGAGCCAAACCAAACGCTTGTTACAGTGAACGTGAATGCTGATGGCGTTGACGCTGCCAAAGAAGCTTTGAGGCGTGGAAGCGCCAAACTTCCAATTCCATGCAGGATAATAATTGAAAAATTACCAGTGGAAGAGGTGAAAACGGTTGAGTGAGATGAGAAAAGATTTAGTCATATGGTTTGAAAATCTAAGAAGAACAGACATCCCCCTGGTCGGCGGAAAAAACGCAAATCTTGGCGAAATGACAAGCGCTGGCATACCAGTCCCGCCGGGTTTTGCCATAACAGCTTATTCCTACAAAAAATTCATTGAAGAAACGGGAATAGCCGCAAAAATTTATGAGATTATAGGCGAAACAGTAACCAATCCAAGCGATCCGGCGCAGTATGAGATAGCTTCTAAGAAGATTCGTGAACTTATTGAAGCAACACCAATGCCAAAGGAAATTGAGAATGCCATAAAATCCGCTTACGAGGAGTTATGCAAAAAACTTGGGGTGAAGGAGGTTTTTGTGGCCGTGCGTTCAAGTGCCACAGCCGAAGACCTTCCAGATGCTTCTTTTGCTGGACAGCAAGAAACATATTTGAATGTCAAGGGCGTTAATGAGGTTCTTGAAAAGACTGTTAAGTGTTGGTCAAGCCTTTTCACACCAAGGGCAATTTTCTATAGAACAGAAAAGGGCTTCGCTCACGAAAGAGTCTTGATAAGCGTTGGGGTTCAAAAGATGGTGAATTCTAAGGCGGCAGGCGTAATTTTCACAATAAACCCCGTAACTGGCGACCCAAGCCAGATAGTTATTGAGGGCAATTATGGCTTGGGAGAATCTGTGGTTTCTGGAGCTGTTACGCCGGACGATTTTATTGTTGATAAGAATACTCTGAGGATAATTGACAAACGAGTATCAAAGAAGAAAGTTCAATATGTTCGCGACCCAGCCACTGGCAAAACAGTTCATGTGGAAGTGCCCTTGGAAAAGCAAGAGCAGCCATGCTTAACGGATGAGGAAATTCTGAAGCTTGCCGAACTGGCAAAACGTATCGAACAGCATTATGGGAAACCCCAAGACATTGAATGGGCAATTGACAGTGACTTACCTTTCCCAAATAATGTTTTCATAGTGCAGTCCAGACCCGAAACTGTTTGGAGCTTAAAAATGGCGGAAACCCCGAAAATTGAAGTTCCGACAATGAAACCAACCGCAGAGCTAAAAGTAATTGTTAAAGGAATTGCAGCCGGCAAAAGGGGTTTCGGCTTAGGCAAGGCAAAGGTTGTTTTGAACCCGCAAGATGCTGCAAAAGTCATGCAGAAGGGCGACATTCTCGTCACGGATATGACTAATCCTGATTATGTGCCTTTCATGAAGCTTGCAAGTGCCATAGTCACCGACAAGGGCGGAGTAACATGTCACGCAGCTATTGTAAGCCGTGAGCTTGGTATACCGTGCGTTGTTGGAACTGAGAACGCTACAAAGCTTATGGTTAGCGGTAAAGAATACACCGTGGATTCAAGAAGCGGCGTTGTTTATGAAGGGATAATTCCCTCTCTGACAGAACAACTTTCATCTGCATCTGGAACTGCATCCCCATCCCAAGTTGCTGCCGCTGGAAGCTTCCAGTCCGTGCCAGTAACAGCAACAAAAATTTACATGAATTTGGGTGTGCCTGAAAAAATCGAGGAATACAAGGATTTGCCCTTCGAAGGTATAGGGCTTATGCGCATCGAATTCATTCTAGCGAGCTATATAGGCGAACATCCACTATACCTTATTGAAACTGGGCAATCCCAGAAATTCGTGGACAAGCTTGCGGAAGGAATAGCAACCGTTGCAAGGGCTATTCAACCACGCCCCGTTGTTGTGCGCTTCAGCGACTTCAAGACTAATGAATATAGGGAGTTGAAGGGCGGCGAGAAATATGAAATTGTTGAAGCAAACCCCATGCTAGGCTGGAGAGGCTGCAGCCGCTACATAAGCCCATGGTATGAAAAAGCCTTCAGGCTTGAATGTCAAGCAATAGTGAAATGCCGAAAAGAATGGGGACTCAAAAACGTCTGGGTCATGCTTCCAGTAGTGCGCACTGTTTGGGAAGCCAAAAAAGTCTTGGAAATTATGCGAGAGGAAGGCTTAGAAAGGTCAAAGGACTTCAAAATCTGGTTTATGGCTGAAACCCCCTCAATCGCCATCCTCGCAGATGAGTTTTCGAAACTCTGCGATGGCTTTTCCATAGGCTCAAACGACATGACCCAAGGCATATTAATGATTGACAGAGACTCTGAACGCCTTGGACAAATGGGATACTTTGACGAAAGAGACCCTGCCGTAAAAAGAATAATTGCCCACCTAATTAAAGTGGCTCATGAAAATGGCGCTACAGTATCTATATGTGGAGAAGGTCCATCAAATCTTCCCGACTTTGCAGAATTCCTTGTAAGGGCTGGAATTGATAGCATATCTGTAAACAATGACGCTGTAATTGCAACGAAAAAGCTTGTTGCAAGCATAGAACAGAAAATAATCTTGGAACAGCTTGCTGAACAAAAGAAAAGGTTTCAAGGGCATTCAGTTCGAAAGCCTAAAGAAGATTGGGAATGGACGCCTCAGTGGGACGAAGCAGAAAAATAAACCCCATAATTCTCCTTTAAAGGTTTCTTAAAATTTTGTCCTTTTTGGATGAATGCAAATGAAGCAGTTTGATTTAGAGGAAGAAAGAATTAAACAAGAAATACTCAAACTCAACGCAAAAAGAGTTCTGATACAACTGCCAGAAGGCTTGAAACCAGAGGCGCCATACTTATCCAAAATTGTTGAAAAAACTGGCGCCTTACCAATAGTTTCTGCAGACCCTTGTTATGGTGCCTGCGATCTTGCGGCGGCGGATGCTGAAGCCTTAGGCGTTGACTTGATAATTCATTATGGGCACTCGAAAATGTTGAAGTATGAGAGGGTTCCCACAATTTATGTTGAAGCAAGGGCAGCCCTAAAAGTGGAGGATGTTGTTGAAAAAGCATTGCCTATGTTGGAAAAATGGCGTAAAATAGGTTTAACCACAACAGTTCAGCATGTGCAAACCCTTGACATTGTCCGAGAAATGCTTCTTCGAGTTGGGAAAATTGTGGTAATTGGTGATGCTGGACGCTTAAACTATGCTGGGCAAGTGATTGGCTGCGATTACAGTAATGCCAAATCCATAGCCGATGGCGTTGAAGCCTTTCTCTTCATTGGCGGAGGAAGATTCCATGCCTTAGGAGTTGCCCTTTCCACATCAAAACCAACAATAGCCGCTGACCCCTACGAGAAACATGTTTTCTCCGTTAATGAGGAGGCAGAGAAAATAGTCAAGCAGCGTTGGGCAAGCATAGAGGAGGCTGAAAAAGCCAAAAGCTTTGCAGTTTTGGTTGGATTGAAACCTGGACAAAAGAAACTTGAAGAAGCCTTAATGATTAAGAAGAAGCTTGAAGGGAAAGGAAAAACGGTTTGCCTCTTAGCAGTCAAAGAGATTTCTCCAGAAAGGCTTATGGAGTTTCCTACGGTTGATGCTTTCGTGAATACCGCTTGTCCAAGAGTTTCTATTGATGATTCTTCAAGATTTAAGAAGCCATTGTTAACAATTAATGAGGCTTTGGTGGTTGCTGGAGAATTGTCATGGGAAGAACTATGCAAAAAAGGCTGGTTCGAAAACTAGACTTGGAGCTTTTCCTTTCCCAAATTCAGCCGCCCCCAACCCCAAAACCAAGCCTTGAACAGTACACAATTCCAGCCGATGTTGCGGCGACTATGCTTTACATGGCAGCCTACACCTACAATGACATCATTAACAAAAAAGTTTTGGATTTAGGATGCGGCACTGGAAGACTTGCCCTCGGCGCCGCTTTTTTAGGTGCAAAACATGTTGTAGGCGTAGACATAGACAAAAGCGCTGTTAAAATGGCTTTTGAAAACTCTTTAAAAGCAAACTTGAAGGGAAAAGCGGAGTGGATTGCTGGCGATATAGACGCTATTCATGGAAACTTTGACACTGTTTTGCAGAATCCACCTTTTGGCGTGCAAAAACCAAGGGCTGACCGAAAATTCCTCCAAAAAGCTCTGGAAACAGGCAAGGTTGTTTATTCGCTTCACAAAAGCCCAAGAAAGGATAAAGCATTTGTCAAAAAAGTAAAGGCAAGAAAAAACAGCTTTATGCCAATCGCCCCCTCCCCCTTCTTTAAAAGGTTCATAGAAACACATGGTGGAAAAATTAGGGCTGTTTACGCCACACTCATGACAATTCCGCACATGTTTCCCTTCCATACAAAAAGAAAACACGAGTTTCTGGCAGAATTATATGTTATAGAAAGTTAGGAAATCAAAAGGTTTATTGAGGTGGCATAGACAAGTAGAGAGGTGCTGGTTTAACATGAATGCAGTTTCGCCTGAAAGGGAAAGCGGTCGATTCGTGTTGCCCGGTGAGCCCTTAGGGGTTATTGAAGAATTTATTCCAAACGCTGGAACCTATGTTTTGGATGGGGTTATTCACTCAAAAATCGTTGGGCGAGCCCTACTTGACTTTTTGAATAAACGTGTTTCCGTTTATCCCATAATTCATGGAGCCCGAATTCCAAAGGTTGGCAGCATTGTACTGGGGCAAGTTTCAAACGTCCAAACCGAAAACGCTGGCGTGCGAATCTTCAAAATTGGCAATAAATCCCTAACAGGCTTTTTCACGGGTATCCTACACATTTCAGATGTACAGCAAACATATGTTAAGTCAATGTTTGATGTATGCAAACCCGGCGACATCATTAGGGCTAAAGTTATTAGCGAAAAAAACCGAGTTTACCATCTCTCCACAAAGGACAAGGAGTTGGGTGTGGTTTACGCCTTTTGTTCCCAATGTGGCTATATGTTGGAGTTGAAGCGGCATATTATGCGTTGTCTTAGATGCGGAAAAATTGAAAAGCGCAAAATTGCTTTAGATTACGGGAAAGGGACGTTGTAAGGAAAAAGGGGAAATGTAATTTGAAAATCAAAACTTTGAAAAAAACCTCAAACGAACTCAAAATAGAAGTTGAAGGTGTTGGGCATACCCTCTGCAACCTGCTGCAAAAGAGACTTTTAGAAGATGAAAATGTAGATTTGGCTGGCTATGACATCCCACATCCTTTAGCCCCAAACTCTATAATTTATGTCCGAACAAAAGGAAATGTAAAACCTGAAGACGCTCTGCTGAAGGCTTTGGAAAAGACCCGTGAAATGAACGAGAAATTTAGAAAAGAGGTTGAAAAGGCTCTTAAGAAAATTTAACTCTCTCCTTTATCCTCTTTAGCAGTTGAGTCAAAGCATCAACCAAATCGGCATTCTCTTCTAATATTATAACGCTTTCTTCCAATGTAATGTAGTTGCAGAGCCAAGCATAAACTATTAAGGCTTCCGCCGCATCAGCCAACAAATGGCTCGTCATTCTTGATGGTAAATGCTCCCTTAACCCAGCCTTCCTAAGCGCTTCGGAAAGTGCACTCCCTTTAACCTTCCCTCCAGAAGGCTTTCCCCTCCTTTTTGACAAAGCTAATGAATAAACAAAGTTTATGTATGCGTCTCCAAGGGATGCCAAATTATGGTCTATAAGCACTTCCCTTAGGCTTCCATAAGATTTTACGAAGGAAAACAATCTTTCATTTTCTGTCAAATTTAGCACACTCAAGCTGCTTTAACTCTTCTTATTAAGAAAAGTTTCCCTTTTGAGTATTTCACTAAACTTATAACACTCTTTCCCACACTTTTGTTCAAACAAGAGTGGAACGATTTGTCTGTTAAAAAATTCCGCGTAATTAAGCCTGAAATCCGTGTTTTGGGAGTGGATGATGGAGTTTTCACTCCCCGCTCAAAGGGATTAGTGCCAATCGTAGGGGTTGTTTTTAGGGGTGGATATTGGCTTGACGGAGTAATGCATACTAACGTAAAAATAGATGGTTTAGATGCTACAAAAAAGATAGCGTCCATGGTAATCAACTCACCCCATTACAAACAATTGCGGGTTATAATGCTTAATGGAATAACTTTTGCGGGTTTCAATGTTGTAGACATAAAAGAACTTAACGCTAAAACAAAACTTCCAGTCATAGCCATAACCAGAGAAAAACCCAACTTCGCAGAAATCCGCGAAGCCCTAAAAAATCTGCCAAAAAGCGAAGAACGTTGGAAAGCAATAGAAAACGCTGGAAAAGTGTATGAAGCCTTTACTAGGAATGAAAGCGAGAAAATCTACATGCAAATTTGTGGAATACTCGAAGAAGATGCCAAGAAAATTTTACAATTAACATCCACAAGAAGCAACATTCCAGAAGCCTTACGGGTAGCCCACCTCATCGCTTCTGGAATAAGCGCCATTTAGCCCCAATCCTTATTTAAAGGAGAAAAGGTTTAAAAGGGACAATGTTAAGGGAAAACAAACGGACAACGGAGTAAAAAAGCATGGAATTTTGTCCTAAATGCGGTTCGCGTTTAGTGCCTAAAAAGAAGAAAACAGGCAAAGAATCATCTATTGCCTTGGTTTGTCCAAAATGTGGTTATAGGAAGAGGGAATCCGGCGGAAAGGTTGAGCCAAAAGTTGCAAAAGTCATACAGCACAAACCCCAAGAACTTGTAGCAGTGATAAGCAAGGAAGAACAGAAACTTCGAACCTTACCAACCGTTAGGGTTGAATGTCCCAAATGTGGAAACAATACGGCTTATGTTTGGCAAGTGCAAACCCGCGGCGCCGACGAATCGTCAACACAGTTTTTGCGCTGCACAAAATGCGGCTACACCTTCAGAGAATGCAGCTAAAACCTTTTCACGTTAAATGCCTAAAGCTGAAAGTTAATATGTAAAGTCTTTTATTAACAACTAACATAACATTTAAAGGAGGCCCCTCATGTTCAAAATCAAAATGGCAGATGCCAAACTCCTCAGAGACATGGTTACAGCCATCTCCATCCTCGTAGACGAAGCCACATTTAAAATAGACCCCGACGGCTTAAAACTGCGAGCCATGGACCCATCCCGCGTTGCCATGGTTGATTTCGAATGGCCCAAAACAATTTTTGACGAGTATACAGCCACTGAACCAACAAAAATGTGCATAAACATAAGCGAAATGTTAAAACTGCTTAAAAGAGCCGGCAAAGATGAGGTTGTGGAACTTTCTCTAGACGAAAAAACTGGCAAGCTGCAAATAAAAATAACAGGAAAATACTCACGCAACTTCACCATGCCAACCCTTGAGGCTTCAGAGGAAGAGGTTCCAACACCAAAAATAACCTTCAACGTCAAAGCCAAAGCCACAACCCAAGGATTAAGCCAAGCCATTGAAGACGCCCAACTTGTAAGCGACCACGTCAGAATCGAAGCGGACAATGAAAAACTTGTTTTAAACGCGGCAGGCGACCTTATGGGAGCAACAATAACCCTTCAAAAGGGAAGCGACGCTCTTCTAGAACTGGAAGCAAAAGAACCTTCAAAGGCAACATTCAGCCTAAGCTACCTCTCTGAAATCATAAAAGAAGCATCTGCAACATCCGACATTGCCACATTAGAATTTTCCACAGACATGCCCATAAAAATAGATTTCCAACAAGCAAAAGAAGGAAAACTAACCTTCTATCTGGCGCCAAGAATCGAAACAGAATAATGTGAAAACAAATGCAAATTGCAATGGTTCACTTTACCAAAAATGATTTGGCGAAATACCCCTTCCTAAAAGAAACAGCAGAATACGTCAAAAAATTAGATTTAAAAATTGAAGATTTAACAAGTCCCGAATTCTCCAGCATCCTCGAACGGGCAAAAGAAAGAGTTGAAGAAGCAATATTATACGCTTTAGTAAGCAGAAAACTCCGCAACGAAGAAATCGAAATACTATCCTTCCCAGTTGCCATCATGCTGGCAACGGCAACAGAGAACTCCTTCATAAAAAGAAGATACGCCCTAGCAGAAGCAAAACAAGCCTACAACGATATGAAAATTGAACCAAAAGAAAGAATTCTAGCCATCGCCCAAAATTTCAACTGGAACCTCGCATTAAACCCAGACGCCAAGATTCCCTACGAATTTAAACTACACTTCACAGACTACCTAAAAAACACAACACAACTCCGAGACAAAAAATGGAAACTCGTCAACCGCCTCCTAACAAACGGAAACGTCTACCTAACAAAAACCGAAACGGCGAGGCTCCTAAGCGAAGAAGTCAGAAAGCAAATCGAAAAAAGACTAAACGTAAAAGAGCTCCCCCAATTTCCCTCAGCAATAATGGATATTGCAGAAAAAATAAAGAGTTTATCAGTTGAAAAAATAGGAAAGGCCGAAATGGAAGGCTTCCCCAAAACAATAACACAACAAGCCTTCCCACCATGCATAAAAACCCTATACGAAGCAACCTCATCTGGACGCCACATCTCCCACATAGGCAGATTCACACTAACATCCTTCCTCATAAACATAGGAATGCCAACAGAAAACGTCATAAACCTATTCAAAAACTTCTCCGACTACGACCAAAGAATGACCACTTACCAAGTTGAACACATAGCAGGCCAAAGAGGCTCAAGAACACGCTACACCCCACCAAAATGCAGCACATTAAAAACTCATGGAATCTGCATAAATCCCGACTCATTATGCCAAAACATAAGTCATCCCTTAGCTTACTATCGAAAAAGCTTGAAGCGTTCCTAGTATTAGTAAATAGTCAACTTGAATAACGGTAGGATTTATATAATAAGTGAGATAAGTGTGGAATATTAAGAGGTAAATATTAACCATGTGCACCCAAACTTCCGTTTCAATGGTTTCAGTATCTGAAGAAAAGCATCGGAGGCTGAGTTTTATAAAAGATCAGGTTATTGAGGGAAACTTGGATATAGAATCAGAAATTGGGCTGATACTTCCAACCTACTGTGAGGCGGCGAATATAGGCAAACTATTAGATGAAATTGAAAGTTTAAACTTAAACGTATGTATACTCGTTATAGACGACTCTAGCCCAGATGGAACGGCGGATGTTGTAAGGGGAATGCAGAAAAAATATGGTAACATTTTACTTTTTGTGAGGCCTAAAAAGTTGGGGCTTGGAACAGCCATAACCGACGGATTCAGGATTTTCCTGTCATTAAAGCGCACTCCAAAATACTTGGTCACGATGGATGCTGACTACTCCCATAATCCCACTGAAATTCCTAAACTGGTGGCGTTAATAAAACAAGGTTATGACCTTGTTATAGGAAGCCGGTACTGTCATGGTGGGGGGATTAAAGATTGGGGAGTTTTAAGAAAAGCTATGAGCAGGGTAGCAAATCTCATCACGAAGTTAAGAATTCATGCGAAGATATCTGACTACACAAGCGGGATGCGATGCTATTCTGCAAGACTGGTTAAGGGCATAATAAAGGATTTACATAGTCACACATACGAAATACAAATAGAAACAATAAGACATGCCCATATAAAAAATTTCAAAATAACCGAGGCGCCAATAACTTTCACCGATAGAAAGAAGGGAAAATCTAAACTCTCCGTAAATGAGATCTGTGAGTTCGTTTCTTACATACTTGCTTTTGGCCGAAAATAGCTGATGTTTTCGTTGTTTACGAATATGGTGATCGGCTTTTGTTTTTAATTAAGCAAAGCCTCTATGTAATAAGGGTGCTATGAATAAGGATGTTATGAGTAGAGTTATGGAGTGGGAAACAAAATTGAAAATAAAGAAGTTAACTTTAGAAGAACTCGAAACTTGGGCTAGCGTAAAAGTTGGTGAAGTAGAGCGCAGTTATATCATTCTCTTTAGTATTACGCTTTTTTATGGTATTGTCTTTTCTTGTTTGACTATACTCAAATATTACGCTTTCAAAACAAAGGCATGGGATTTGGGCATTTTCACACAATCTCTTTGGACTACACTATACGCAAACAGATTCTTATATTACACATGTGAACTTTTTGTTAACCCCAGCGGCAGTTTTTTCGCAGTACATTTTAGTCCAATTTTATTCTTAGTCTTACCCTTTTATTGGCTTCATTCAACCCCAGAAACTTTGCTAGTGCTTCAATCGTTTGTTGTAGCGCTCGCGGCGTTTCCTATCTATAAACTTGCTCGAGAATACGCTGGTGGCAGAATTGTTGGTTTGACATTTGCTGTGGCTTATTTGATGTATCCTGGGGTACAATGGGTAAATTGGTATGACTTTCATGTGCAAGCATTTCTACCTTTTCTCTTTTCATATGCTATTTATTATGTTGTAAAGGAAAACTGGTCCAGATATTTTCTCTTTTTAACTCTTTCTCTAATGTGTGAGGAGCATGTTGCATTTATCTCGTTGTTTATTGGCCTCTACATTGCATGGAAATACAGAGAAGGCATTATTTTGGTGTTCAAAAAGAAAAAACCTTTTACAAAGGAACTTATGATTTCCCCACTCACTATCGCAATGAGTATTATTTGGTACTGGTTTACACTTTGGCAACGTGAAACCTTCTTTCCAATTAATCCACTCGCTATTAACGAGTTTTTAGGCTCTGGGAATTTTTCAATTCTAGGAGCCAAGGATCCTTTGGAAATACCTTTACTAGTTATACTAAGACCACTAAACGCTGTTCAAGCTTTAATATATGATGGGCACATCAAATTATTCTATATATTCCTCCTCTTCGGTCCCTTAGCCTTTTTTTCATTTAAGGCTCCATCTGCTTTAATACCGGCTCTTCCTTGGTTTACCTTTTCTTTGCTATCGCAAACCTTAGTGCATCATACTCTTAGTCATCAGTATGAGGCTTATGTTGTCGCTTTCATTTTTATTGCCGCAATTTTTGGATTGCGAAAAAATTTTTTGAAAAAGTCTGAGTTGAGAGGAGTTAATAGGTCTCTCAAAAAAATCATAGCGTGTAGTCTTATCTTCTTTGTTGCTGCCAGTCCTCTTTCCCCGCTAGTCCTTTACTTTTTCCCAGATCAAACAATTGTTTATGTAGGGGAGCATGAAAAACTTTTAAACGAGGTCATAGCAAAAATACCGCCAAATGCGACGGTCTTAACACAAGATAATATTTTTCCTCAGGTGTCAAATCGTCTTGAGGCATATGTGGTGCCGAACCGATTTTTGGACACTGGCATTCGTGAACTTGCCGTGAACTTTGTTAATCAGACAATTGACAAGGTTGAATATATCCTCCTAGATGGTAAGACTGATAATATTGCGACATCACTTGTTTTATTATTGTTAGAAACTAAACCAGAATTTAAATTGATAATATCTAAGGACGATAATACAATACTTCTTTACCAACGTAAACCTTGATCACATTAGATTGATGAATGATCCAAAGAATCCATCAAATTTATTTGTGGAAATTTGATGCTTAAAACTGATGAGAATGTCTATGATAATCCTGAGCATGCATTTTCCATGCATCCTCCATAACTTAGTTCAAGTGTGTCCTTAGACTTTATAAGAAATGGAGAATAGAAACTGTTATAGTGATGGCAGGTATTTGAGATGAACATTGCTCTTTCGCATTTATCGCTGAATTTTCTGGGCGGTGAAGAAAAACTTTGTCTATCTTTTATTGAAGCTCTGAAAGCAAGTAATCATCATGTTACACTTTTTACTGTTGAAAAAACTAACTGGAGAACCGTAAAAAGCGTTTTTGGCAAGGTTACAATGCCCGACGAAGAAATATTCGCTACGCCATTACCTATACATAATAATTTTTCTAAAATATCTACGTTGATGTTTTCGTATACAAATTACCTCGCTGGATTAATTAAACTCACCTCCAGAAGAAAATATAATGCCGTCGTAAATACTTATGGAGATTTGTTCAACTCTATTGCGGATATAACATATGTACATTTTCCTATAAGAGCTACTTTAGATTATTGCCAGATTCCAGCATTTGCTTCGCCTTTTAAATGGAAGGTTTACTCTAAAGTATACGACCTTTCAAGTTTATTCACTGACAGCATCAAACCCAGTATCCTTTTGGCAAATTCAAAATTTACACAGCAAGTGATTAAAAAGTATTTGAATAAAGACTCCTTACTTCTGCACCCGCCAGTTGCGGTACAAAATTATATAAGCAAAAATGTAAAGCGAAAGAATTACATTATTACTATTTCGAAGTTCACTCCTAAAAGGTGCCTTCATAAAATTCCATTGATAGCATGTCGAACTAGAAATGTGAAGTTCATTGTAATAGGCGTAGCAGACAAATATTCACTTGAAACTATTCAAAATCTAAGGAAAACCATAAGTATGTATCACGTTGAAGATCGCGTAATACTGTCACCTAATGTTTCACGTTCTACCTTAATCAATTATTTAACTGAAGCGAAAGCTTATTTGCATGTTATGCCCTTTGAGCATTTCGGCATTTCAGTTGTTGAAGCTATGGCAGCAGGGTGCGTGCCAATAGTCCATAGATCTGGAGGACCATGGCTTGACATACTTAATCAACAACAAGGAGAGAGTGGTTTCTCGTATATCACAATAGAAGAGGCAGCACAAATTATAGACCTTATTATGAGCAATGAAAGTTTACGCATGGACGTTTCTTTTAACGCTCAGAGACGTGCGCTGCTTTACGATACCTCCGTTTTCCAGAGAAAGTTGAATAAAATAATCAAAAAATTTGACGAACAGGATGTTTCTAATTATGGATCCTTATGAATGGGTTACTAGCGACTATAAATTACGGAAGAACCGCGACCTTGAGGAAATGCAGATCGACATTAACAAAGCTACCTCTGCGAATGCTTATTCATGGATTATCAAAGGAAACATAACAATGAAGTTTGCCCAATACTCTGAAAGGGTTCTAGATGTAGGTTGTGGTTGGGGTAGAGAATTGTCAAGGATTAAAAATGCAGTCGGAATTGATTTTACCCTTCCTTTTTTAAAAACCGCGAAAAACTATGTAAAAAATGATGTGGTTTTAGCTGACGCTCATCACTTGCCATTTACGAGCGACTCTTTCGATTGTGTCGTTGTTAGTGAAGTTATAGAACACCTGACCGATGTAATGAAAGTTCTAGATGAATTGAAAAGGGTTTTAAAGCCGAAAGGAAAACTATTAATTCAAACGCCCAACAAAAAATTAACTCTAAGCATATTTATCTCTCCAGAAAAATGTGGGCACGTCCATGAATTTACATTTCCAGAATTAAAAAATCTTTTGGAAGCGTTTGGTTTTAAAATTCTGCAGCGTACAGGATCCACTATACCCTACATCCCATCCACCAGCAGGTTTGAAAAATTAAACTCCAATAAATTGTTCTTTTCATTTTGGAAATTTATGAATAAAATTATTCCGTTAAAATGGGATATAATAGTTTTAAGCGAACTTGATAAGAAAACTTAAAAGAGTTCTTGGATTACAAATTATTTCTCTTAACTAGGTAGCCGAGTTATGCATCCCCTAAAAACCCCATTAATATCCGTGATCGTCCCCACGTTGAATGAAGAAGATCACATCTGGCGTTTATTAAAGTCAATCAAGTGGCAACGCTACGTAAACTCTGAAATTTTGTTGGTCGATGGTGGAAGCAAAGACAAAACTTTAGACATCGCACGGCGGTATAACGCAAAAATTCTTGTATTTCCAGGGCACGGCGAATTTGTTTCTCGAAATATAGGCGCTGAGAAGGCAAAGGGCGAATACTTACTTTTTACATGTGCTGACATAATTTTTCCTGAAGGGTTATTCGAGAAAATCGTAAAGAAATTTCAAAGAAATCTTGGGCTTATCGCATTGACCGGCCCCGGTTTCCCCTACGACGCCACTTTGTTTGGAAAAATAGAATATATCATTTATAATTTTATTCGTTATTTCTTTGCAAAATTACCAAGACCCTTAAAGAGATTTTCAACTAGCACTAATTTTTTAGTAGTACGAAAAGAATATTTTGAAAAAACAGGCGGTTTCATCGTTGACGACATAAACGCAGATGGTCTTATGGGGCGAAAGCTACTTAGCATGGGCGAGATAGCGTTTTTCCAAGACGCATATTTTTACATGTCAGCCAGGCGCATGAAAAATATGGGTTTACTGAACTTTAATAGACATTATCTATACGCACTTGAAAACTTCTTATTCCCACTTTCTAATACAAGCTTATTAAGAACCATTAAATATTACTCAAAGAAAAAACATCGAAAAATACATGAGGTTTAATTTTTTAACTTGCTGACATATCCTCTCTTCTACACATCATTTCTATCCACTTATAGGTTCTAGTTAATCCATCCTCAAGAGAAACTATCGGTTCCCAACCGAGGACTTTCTTAGCAAGAGTTATATCAGCATTTCTCCCCCTTACTCCTTGCGGTGCCGAAAGATCATAGGTTTTTGTTATGCTCTTGCCAGAGATTTTTATGATTATATCGGCGAGTTCGTCTATCGATACTAATCTTTCTGAGCCTATGTTTACTGGTTTATCATAATTTGATTCCATCAGCATTATTGTGCCCCTTACTGCATCATCAATATAACAGTAGCTCCTCGTTTGTTTTCCATCCCCCCAAATAGTTATTGTTCCAGGATTTGATGCCTCTGCCACTTTTCTGCAAAGGGCTGCTATAGATTTTTCCCTTCCACCCTTGTAAGTTCCTTCAGGGCCATACACATTATGGTATCGTACTATCTTAATGTCCATTTTGTAATCGCGTTGATACGCCTCACACATTTTCTCTGCATAGAGTTTTTCCCATCCATAGAAGCTGTCAGGTGAAGCTGGATATGCATCTTCTTCTTTTAGCTGATTTGCTTGCGAATTGGTTTGTAGAAAGGTTGGATAAACGCAAGCTGAACTGCTAAACAAGTACCTTTTAACTTTATTCTGTCTTGAGGCTTCTAACATATAAAGATTGATCAGAGTGTTATCATGCATTATTTCAGCACCTACTGCAGTTATGTAGCCTATTCCTCCCATATTCGCAGCCAAATTGTATACATAGTCGATGTTTTTTGTGGCAATCAAACAATTATCAAAAATTCTTAAGTCAAGCTGCAGTTTTTCGTTATAATAATTCTCTTCAATGTAATCGTCAAATTTTACATCCACAACTCGGACAAAATTACCTTGGCGATATAGCTCTCTCGCCAGATGGCTACCTATGAATCCTCCGCCGCCTGTCACTAAAATGCGTTTCATAGATTTATCAAGCCTCCGCAACTTTTGAAATTTGTTAATTTTCTAACAATAAATTGAGTATAAAACTTTTTTCGATATTAGCTCCATGTTGATTTACATCAACGCCTCGAAGCATCTTATACTACAATCATGAGCCTAACACAAACATTTTTAAATTTTGTAAAAGTAAACAAAAACGAGATGAATTCAAAATCTATCAATTTTGTTCAGAATCTGTTTTGCAAATACTATACGGAAGAGTACATCCCAAACATTAATTCATCTATAGGGAAACGTGAATTTGGTTTTATTTTGTTTAAGGAAGGAATGCTTCGTCATAAAAAATTTAAAGACAAAAGCGAGCTTAAAGCTTTTTTGAGAAACTTTGTGCCTTCTGACGTTTACTGTTCATGCGCTTATTATGAAGATCCTGAGGCTGAGATGGAAAAGAAGGGGTGGTTTGGGGCTGACTTAATTTTTGATATTGATGCTGACCATATCGTTACTTCTTGCAGTAAGGTTCATGATGAATGGATTTGTGGTAATTGTGGTTTTTCTGGAAAAGGAATTGAGCCTGAAAAATGTCCTGTTTGTGGTGGCGAAAAGTTTGAGGTAAACACATGGCCTTGCGAAAATTGCTTGGCTTCGGCAAAAGCGGAAACTGTGAAACTTTTGGATATGCTGATGCGAGATTTTGGTTTTTCTGAAAAAGAGTTACATGTATTTTTTTCGGGGCATCGCGGCTATCATGTTCATGTGGAAAGTGAAGCGGTGAAAAGTTTAGATGCTGTTGCACGGAAAGAGATAGTTGATTATGTTTGTGGTTTAGGGTTTGACGCAACGCTTCATGGCTTAAGCGGAGGGGGTTCCCATGCTTTTGAAAACCTAAACCTAAATAGTTCTGGATGGCGCGGAAGAGTTGCCAGAGGCATTTACGATTTTATACTTACTGCGAACCCAGAGGATTACAAGAGTTTAGGGATGCGAGGAAACGTTGTCAAAGCTATAATGAAGAATAAAGAGGCTATTTTAAAAATGCTAAACGGTGCAGATGCTTATGGCAATTTTAAAGGAGTAGGTTTTGAGACATTGAAGAAAATTGCCGAATTCTGTGCAAAATCCAAGGCTGCTCAAGTGGATACTGTTGTTACAACGGATACTCATCGCCTAATTAGGTTGGCTAACACCTTGCATGGTAAAACAGGCTTAAAAAAGGTGGAGTTTCCAATTTCCAAAATCGAAGACTTTGACCCGTTTGAGAGCGCGGTAGCCTTTAAAAAGGGAACAGCCACTGTTTTGGTTTCGTCTGCGCCAAAGTTTAAGCTTGGCGGTGAGATTTTTGGTCCATACAAAAATCAAAAAGTTGAGTTGCCCATGGCTGCTGCCATGCTGCTGGTATGTAAAGGTAGGGCGGAGGTTGTGGAGTAAATGTATAATGAATTATATGAAGTTTGGCGACAAGAACTTGAAAATGTTGAACTTGTAAGGCTTCCAGACGATTTTTACCAGAAAGTTGCTGAGTATCTAAAAAAAATTAAGGAAGAAAGTCGAATGCTTGATAAAAGAACAGCGAAGGCAAATCTTCTCAGGAAAGAATGGCAGAATGTTAAACGTATGCTTCGTGAATTGATTCAAGCACGTTACAAAAAGCTTATCGGAGAAATGGCTAAGGGTGAAAAAATACCGGTAGATGCCTTAACAATCGAAGAAAAGAAAATTTTTACTGATGTTTCACCTATTGCAGAAGCATACCGAAGCTTTGCTAAAAACCTTATTCAAGGGCATTTTTTAAAAATAAAGATCGAAAAGGAACCCAAAATTGTTGTTTTACGCTTTCTAAAGGATGTGCCAGCACTCATCGGTTCAGACATGAAAACTTATGGGCCATTCGAAGCTGAAGACATTGCATCTTTACCCGCTGAAAATGCCAAAATTTTAGTTAGACAAGGTTTAGCTGAAAAAGTTGAGGCATCCTCTTGATCTCAAGTGCCAAAAACTGCCACGTTTCAGAGCTTTTTGAGTGAAATCTTTCTACTTTTTATCTTCCTCCAAAGAGCTTGAGTTCCAATTATTATTAACGGATATGCCATAATCCAAGTGATGGAATATAATGGGCCATAGTAATTGTGAAATTGTTGCACTTGAGGAGAGGTCGCACCGTAATCTATTGCTATGATAAAAATTGTGGCTATTCTTAGGATATTAATGAAGTATGTGATTGCAGCGCCTATTAAGAAGTAGACTGTTCTTTGCTTCCACGAGATAACGCTGTCCTTCAAGAACAAAAGAATTGTAACGGAATATATTATAAGACTATCAATACCAGAGCATGGCCAAGCTATTCCAAAAGATGGTCCTATGATTTGGTTTGGTTTCCGAACTGTTAAGATAGGTGTTCCGAAGAGCTGCCCCGTCCACTCGGTTTGGTATCCCATTAGGGTCAGAACATTTGCTGCAAGCGTGGCTGTCGTTGGAACAAGTAATTGGAAAGGTGCGAATGTTCCGTACGGATATACGTTGTCAACTGTGTATATTATACCAATAATTCCCAGAAAAATTACTGAAATGGAATGGTTCATTAAACCTCCATATCCATATGCTAGCAAAACTATTGAGACAAATAATGCTGTGAAAACCAGATATTCTGTGGATAGCGGCATTTCATGAGCCCAAAAAATGTTATTCTTTTCGGCGAAATCGTCAATTATAGCGTTCAATCCATAATAATTGGCGGCGACGACGTATAGAGTGGGGAGTAATAAAAAAATAATAAATGCGATGGTTCTTATAGATTTCAGTTTGTCCAGTTTATTTGCTTGGATTTTTTCCCAATTTAGTATGAGTTCTAAAAAGATTAGCCATATGAAGAAAAGGTAGTAGGTTCTGCCTTTCCATGTTGCTTCGTAAGATGCTGGATAAAGGTAATATAAAATGAGCAAGGGGGTGATGAATGAGAGGATTGGTGCAATTTTTATTAAGATGGTTGGGTTTTTCTTGATTGCTTGTGCAGCATTTAAAATTTTGTCTTTTAGTTTTTGTATTATGTTTGGCATCTGATCCTTTCCATGTTTGTAATTTGCGGTTATAATCGTTTAGCAAGGATTTAAGCTGTGACATGACTTAAGTTTTTTGAGGATGGTGAAAAAGTATAAGTGCGTGTATGTTGTTTGTATGCAGAGCTGGTCGTGTCTGAAGTGAATGTGCCAAAGGAGATTAGGACTTACTGTCCTAAATGTAAAGCTCATCAGCTTCATGCGGTTACTCTTTACAAGGCTGGGAAGCGTAGGGCTTTGGCTAAGGGTGAGCGTCATCATGAGCGTGAGAAGAAGGGTTATGGTGGGCAGAAGTATCCTCTTCAAAGGGAGTTTTCAAAGACTACGAAGAAGCAGACTTTGAAGTTGAAGTGTAAGGTTTGTGGTTATACGCGGCATAAAGACGGTGTACGTTTGAGAAAGTTGACTATTGAGTAAGATGGAGTGGATGTTATGGCTGAGTGGGAGAAGCTTATTCCGAAACCGAGAAGCAGTTTTCTAAAAGTGAAATGTCCAAAATGTGGTAATGAACAGTTAGTTTATAGTCATGCTGTAAACCATGTTAATTGTAATGTGTGCGGTACTGAGCTTGTGGAGCCTTCTGGTGGGAAAGCAAAAATTAAAGGTGAAATCGTGGCTGTTTTGGAATAGGGATTTGGGATGGCGTTTAGAAAACCTGAGTGGCCTGAAGTTGGCGATTTAGTGATAGCTACTGTGCAGTCTGTTGCTGATTATGGCGCTTATGTAAATTTGGATGAATATAATAAGAAAGGGTTGCTTCATGTTTCTGAAGTTTCTTCTTCTTGGATTCGGAACATCCGAGATTTTGTTCGTGAAGGACAAAAGGTGGTTTTGAAGGTTTTAAGGGTGGATGTGGAAAAGGGACACATTGACTTGTCTCTTAGAAGGGTTACAAAGCGGGAGAAAATCGAGAAAATTATGTCTTGGAAAAGGGAGAGAAAAGCTGAAACCTTACTTCGCAATGTTGCTGAAAAGGCTGGCATATCCCTTGAAGAGGCTTATGAAAAAGCGGGGGCGCCCATGGAAAAGGAGTATGGGTTGTATGAAGGTTTTGAAAAGGCTGTTAAGGAGGGAGTTGGAGCCCTAACCAAGATAGGCGTTCCCGAGGAACTTGCCACGGTTATTGTTGAAATTGCGAAGGAAAGAATGCGGGTGCCCATGGTTAAAGTGAAGGGCTTGGTTGAGCTGCGTTGTATGAAGCCTAACGGCGTCAACATCATCAAAGAAGCCTTTTTAAACGCCAAGAAAGCTGAAAGGTCGCGGGATGCAAAGTTTCGTTTTTACGTTGTTGCAGCGCCAAAATACTGCATTGAGGTTATGGCTGAAAATTATAAGCGGGCTGAGGCGGTTTTGCAGAAAATTGCTGAAAGTGTTGTGGCAAATGTTGTTAAGGAAGGTGGACAGGGAGTTTTTAGGAGGGAAAAGTGATGGTTTGGCTTTTGAGGAAATGTGAAAAATGCGGAAAATACACGTTAAAAAAAGACTTATGTCCCTACTGTGGTGGAAGGGTTCAAGTGCCTCACCCGCCGAAATTTTCGCCGGATGATAAATATCTCGTTTATAGAATGGCTTTAAAGAAGGAGGAAAAAAAGGTTGAAGGAGACATTCATTAAGGAACTTACAAAGGTTGATTTAAACAATCCAATATTGATTGAGGGTCTTCCTGGTTTGGGGCTTGTGGGCAAAATTGCCACTCGTTATTTGGTTAAAAGGTTGAAGGCTGAAAAGTTTGCTTATCTTTATTCTCCCCATTTTCCATATTTTGTGCTTGTCAATAAGAAGGGAAGCGTGAGGCTTTTGCGGGGGGCTTTCTATTATTGGAAAAATAAAAGCGGGAAAAGTGACGTTATTTTATTCACTGGCGACAGTCAAGCCCAGACAATTGAGGGGCAATATGAGATTTCTGATCGCCTCTTGGATTTTGCCAGAAAATGCAACGTAAAACTAATTGTTACTATTGGTGGTTATAGAATGGAGGCTAAGGAAAAGCCAAAAGTTGTTGCCGCATCCACAAGCATGGAGCTTTTAAATGCTGCCTTAAAGGCTGGTGCCATTGTTAGTCCCATGGGAAGCCCTATTGTTGGAACTGCAGGCTTAATCTTGGGTTTGGCTCGTTTCAGAAAAATTGATGCCCTTTGCCTTTTAGGTGAAACCCGTGGATATTTGCCAGACCCGAAGGCTGCTAAGAGTGTTTTGGAAGTGTTAAGGGCATTATTGGGTATTGATGTGGATTTAGCTGGTTTGGATGAAGAGATTTCTAAGGCTGAAAGTATGGTTACGCGGTTGCAGAAAATTGAGGAAAAGAGGGTTTTACAAGCTGAGGAATTGAGGAAAGAGGAAGATAAGAAAATCACTTACATTTCATAAAAGCATTAAAACTCTAATTCTTTCCTAATTATTTCAGCAATTCTTTCTGCTGCTTTTCCATCTCCATAAGGCGATTTTTCCGGCAATTCCTTTTGGTTGTTCAAAAGTTTATGGATGGCTTTTATTATCTCATGCTTTTCCACGCCGACAACCTCTGCAAAACCAGCCTCTACGGCTTCTGGTCTTTCAGTAGATAGGCGAGTAACCAAAACTGGTTTTCTAATGCAAGGGGCTGTTGCCTCTTCCTGTATGCCACCAGAATCCGTTACTATAATTTCACATTTTTTCATCAAAACTAGGAAGTCTAAATAGCCTAGAGGCGGCAAAATTTGTATGTTTCTGGAGTTTTTTATTTTTGTATAAAATTTGTTTTGTCTTGTTCTCTTTTTTGTTCTGGGGTGCATGGGATAAACAACTGGTAATGGTGCTTCTTCGAAGGCTTCCATGAAATTTTTTAGAACTGCAAAGTCGTCCACGTTTTCCGCTCTGTGGGCTGTTGCTAAAATATATTTTTCAAAGCGAACGGTTTCCAAAATTTTTGATTTCTTTTCTGCTATCGGTAAGTGTTGGGTTACGGCGTCTATGACCGTGTTTCCTGTGACATAAATTTTTCCCCAAACGTTTTCTCTTTTTAAGTTGTTTTCCGCTGTTGTAGTAGGTGCGAATAAATAGGTGGATATGTGGTCTGTTAGGCGTCTGTTGTGTTCTTCTGGCATGCGCAAGTCAAAACTTCTTAATCCAGCTTCAACATGCCCTACGCGTGTTCCAAGTTTTACTGCTGCCAAAGCGGTTGCTAAAACTCCATTTGTGTCTCCTTCCACCAAAACAAGGGAGGGTGAAGTTTTCTTTAGTAGTTTTTCCATGCGGGCTATAATGGTTGCGGTTTGTATTCCTTGGGAGTAAGCTTTAACCTTGTATTCATAGTCTGGTTTTGGAAGTTCAAGTTCTTCAATGAACTGTTGGGACATGTTATGGCTGTAGTGTTGTCCACAATGGACAAAGGTTAACGGAATCCCGTTCTTTTTAAGGGCTCTGATTACGGGAGCCATCTTTATGATTTCTGGACGGGTGCCAACAACCACTGTCACCGTTTTCATTGAGTTTTCACGATTGCCATTTTAGTATTGTGCAAGTTTTAACGTTTATTCAAGATTCAAAAGTGACCATTGAACCTTAATTCTAATATTTTTGGAGAGTTCTAAGTTTCAATCAACCCTTTAAATAATAATCTTTAGATTGCGTTAGTTTTTGTGACATACAAAGCGTCTTACTTTTCTTCCTCAATTATTGTTGTAACAAAATTGGATTTGGTGATAAAATATATGCGGCTGTTGAAGAATGAAAAGGGATTAAGCGTAGTAGTCACGACATTGATAATACTAGTTGTTTCTGTGCTGTTGGCAACGGTTGTGACCTTTTATGCTATAAACGTAACGACCACGAGAGTTCAAGAAGAATCTTTGCACCTAACCAAACAACACATATGGTATAATACTACGGAAGGATGGGCGGAGGCTGCCTTGGTCATTCTGAATACTGGTGGAAGGGACGTGGTTATTGATAAAATTCAAGTGAGAGGGCAAGAATGTCCATGGTCAAACGTTTATTATTGGAGAACAAACACTGTTACAATTTCGGCTGATTTGAATGTGACGCAAGACAAAATTCCAAACATGGACGAAACAAGATGGAGAACTATATTCACATACCTCCCATCCGGAGAATCTTTTCAGCAAACGGCAACAGATTTAACTTTAAAATCGGGCTGGACCGTCGTCATATACATCATGAACCCTGATAGCATTGCGTTAAATGATGTGGGGCTTCCAGTGGGCATAACAGTGTTTACTTCAAATGCTCAATACTACGTGGAGACTAACATAGCAGCAGCGCAATAGGCAACATTTCTTTTTCTATTCGCTTTGAAATTCTAAGTCTTTTTTAGGTAACCTTCTCTTGGTTCGTAAATTGTTCCTTCCCGTAGTAGTTGTCCCAAGAGGCGTTCTGCTTCGTTCCTTGAAATTTTATATTTAGTTTCTAACTCGTTCAAAAGCGCTGCTTTTTCCACTATTCCAGTCTCTTTTTCCATTTCAATCATTGTGGATATAATGGTTTGAAGTTTGTCTCTTACGCTTTTGGGTTTTCCAGTCATTATTAGGTCTATGTCATACTTGTAGGAGGATAGGTCTATACCAACTTCTTGGAGGGACTTTTTCATGATGTTTATGGCTGCTTCTGCATCTTCTGCTAAAACTTCTTTTCTTAGGGCTGCTCTTGCTCTTGCTTCAGCTATACGGACAAGGGATTCTAGTTGGCGTGCTGTTATTGCCACTGGGGAGCTTTCTGTTTCGCTTACGGAGCGCATGGCTAAGTAGAAGTCGTTGAGGCGTTTTAGGGCTTCTTGGGTTAAAACGGGTTTTATTCCCTTTGCATAGCTTATGTATTTTCGCAAAAGTTCTAAGGGTATAGGTGGTTCCACGGGAGTTAAGCCTTTTCTGTGAATTTCAAGGATGTGCTCTGACATTTTGCTGTCTGTTTCTTTGTCTGGCACATCCCTGAGAATGAAGATTAAATCAAATCTTGAAAGTATTGTGACTGGTAGGGAGATATTTTCGGCAATTGTGCGGTGGGGTTCATATCTTCCTAGGGCTGGGTTGGCGGCTGCAAGGATGGCTGTTCTTGCATTAAGGGTTGCAACGATTCCTCCTTTTGCAACCGAAACCGTGTGTTGTTCCATGGCTTCGTGGATGGCAACTCGGTCCTCTGGTCGCATTTTATCAATCTCGTCAATGCAAGCGATTCCTTTATCAGCTAATACGAGGGCGCCAGCCTCAAGGCTCATTCCACCGCCTCTTTCACGGATGACGGCTGCTGTTAAACCTGCTGCGGTTGTTCCGCGTCCAGAAGTGTAAAGTCCGCGGGGTGCTATTCTGGCTACATATTGCAGTAGCTGGGATTTTGCTGTTCCAGGGTCTCCAATTAAAAGAGCATTCATTTCTCCCCTAATTGTTATGTCTGGGAGGGTTTTGGGCACGCCTCCGAAGAGGAGGTACATTATGGCTTCTTTTATGTGGTCGTATCCATAAATTGATGGTGCTATTGAGTTGATTATTTTGCGATGTATCCATGGGTCTTTTGCCAGTTCAAGGATTTTCTCCTCTTCTTCTGGAGATGGAAGCGCTATTTCTGGCTCTTTTCCCAAAACCTCAATTGAGTTAGCGTCTAAGTGTAAAATGAACGTGCGGAGTTTTCCAACCCGTGGGAGTGTTGGCGAAACGGCGCGGACAATTCCAACTATTGAAACGTGGTCGCCTGGTCTCGCCACATCAACTATTTCGCCTCCCACAAGCTTAACGTGCAATGTTCTTGGTAACTGTCCAGGTGGCAAATCTTCGGGTCTTTCTTGTAGGCGTAAGTCTTGAGAGTCTATGAAGGTGGATTCTTCTTGGACGAAATCGAAGGGTCCCTTTGCCCTGCAAGAGGGGTTAGCACAAGCGAATGGCGCCTTGAGAAATTGGCCTGTTTGGTTTACTGGGGTTATTTCGCCACATCTTTTGCATTTGAATGCTGCTTGCATGACCATGGGGCGGACTGGGGTTGAACGCACAACTATGCCTTCCACCATTACAAGTTTTCCTATGTGGATCGAGCCGAGTTTTCGCAGTTGTGTTGCTTCCCAAAGTCTCACTATCCTAACGTTTACTGTGTCTATTTTTTCGGCATATTCTGGGTCTTCGCTTTGGAGTTGTGCATAGGCGGCATTGTTGGCGTGGTTTAGGAATTCGTCTGGCTTTTCTAAAAGTCCTTCGGCGAGTTTTTGTTCGAAACCCCAGAGGTCTTCAAAATCCACTATTAGGGATGTTTTTCCTGCTACAGCCATTTGTGAAATTCTTTGGCGATATTTTTCCGCTTTGAAAAACTCTTGAAAGAGTGCTTGCGGGTCTAATGTTTCCAATTTTTCCGTCATTTTTCCACCTTCTCATAATTCATTATTTGGGTTTTCCATTTTTGAATTAAACTGTAAAGTTGGTCGTAAAGGATTCTTTCTTCAACAGTTAAATTTTTTAATGTTTGTTCAACTTGGGCTGGAGCCGAAGCCAGCGAAACTATTTTCTTCAACCTTGCGTTTAGCACGTCTTGGGTTAAATGTTTAATTTTTTCGTATTCCCTTATTTTCTCAGGATTTTTTGAAGCTTCCTCCTTAAGCTCAACAAGGTATCTGCGCAGTTTCGGATAGAAATTTTCCGGCAACTTTGGTATTTGTCCAGCCGTTTGAACTCGTTCTGTCCACTGAATTTTGTAAAGTTTTGTAGCGTCTAAACGTTCAGCTTCTCGAAAACGGGCTATTCCAGCCTTAACAAGCTCTTGGGCTATCCAAAATTGAACCTCATACTCGTTTCCTTCTTCGAAAGGACCCACATTTAATCCAGCAAGCTTAATTTCGGGGCAGTTTCTGTTGGCAATAATCTTTGTTGGTGTGTGTTCAAAAATGAAATCTAAATCTTTGATGTGCATCACTATTGTTTTTGGCATCCTTTCGTCTCCTTTCCTCGAGACTTTAAACTTTCTCACCTAAAGGGAATATAAGGGCGATAGTTTAAAAACTTAGATTAAAAAGTTTAAGAAAATCCTAAAGATTGACACGAAAATGTTGTTATGGCCATAAACCAAGCGTTTTTATTGCTTCGGCTACCCTTCCAACGCCAAGCATTAAGGCTGCTGTTCGCATATCGCTTTCTTCCTTTCTCATAAGGTTGTAAACGTCATTGAAAGCCTTAACCATCTTGTTTTCCAACTTCCGATTTACCTCTTCTAATGTCCAATGCTCCCTTGTTAGGTTTTGAACCCATTCATAATAACTTGCTGTTACGCCGCCTGAGTTAGCCAAAATATCTGGAACAAGCACAATCCCTCTTTCATTAAGAATCTTATCAGCATCTGGGGTTGTGGGTCCGTTGGCGCCTTCTGCCACAATTTTTGCTTTTATTTTGTCTGCGTTAGCCTTGGTTATCTGATTCTCCAAAGCTGCAGGAACAAGTATATCACATTTCGTTTCAAGGAGTTCTTCGTTTGTTATGTTCTTGCATCCTTTATAATTGACCACTGAACCAGTTTTAGATTTGTGTTCGTAAACGTCATATGGGTTTAAGCCCTTCTGGCAATAAATTCCTCCTATGGAATCGCTTACCGCCACAACTTTGCAGCCCATGTCATGGGCTATTTTAGCAGCATTCCAACCCACGTTACCATAACCTTGAACGGCAACAGTTGCCCCTCTAAATTTTAAACCAGCAACCTTTGCGGCCTCTCTTGCACAAATAACAACGCCTAAGGATGTGGCTTCTGCTCTTCCTTCTGAACCGCCTATGCTTATTGGTTTTCCAGTGACGCACTCTGGAACGCTGTAACCTTTGAATTGGCTGTAGGTGTCCATTATCCACGCCATGGTTTGTGCATCTGTGTAGACGTCTGGTGCTGGCACATCGCGGTATGGTCCAATAACATCTAAGATTAAGCTTGTGTATCGCCTTGTGAGGCGTTCCAGTTCACCCATTGACATTTCTTTTGGATTGCAACACACTCCACCTTTTGCACCACCATATGGTATATCTACAACAGCACATTTCCAAGTCATCCACATTGCCAACGCAGTAACTTCATCAAGAGAAACGTTTGGATGATATCTTATTCCACCTTTAAATGGTCCCCTTGCATCATTATGTTGCACGCGGCAACCAAGGAAAGTGCCAATTTCGCCATTGTCCATTTTTATTGTGACGGAAACGACGAGGGAACGTTTTGGATGTTTTAGCATTTCATGTATTCCCGGGTCAAGGTTCAATTTTTCAGCAGCTATCCTTAACTGTTCTAATGCTGTGCCTAAGGCTGACTGTTCTTTCATAAAATCACTCTCCTTTAGCATGTTTGTTTGAAGTTTATTTTAAAGTTTTAAGCATAAAAGCAACTTTGGGCTTTGACCATATGGAATTGTAATGTTTTAATATAGAAAAAGAGAGGTGGAATGTTAATCCAGTATTTTTTCGATTGCGTCCTTTTCTGCTTCGTGAGGCATTGGTATGCCCGTAACTTTGGCAGCTGTCTCGCTTAAACTCATCAAGTCATTTCTGTTGATGAGCTCTAACTTCCATTTTCTATTGCCCGCTAAAAGCTGTTTTAGTCCAACGCCGATGCGGTCTGTAAGATATGTGTATAATGCCACGGCTTCCCATGGTATCTCTTTGAAGCGTTCGCCATATTTTGCCTGCAATTCTGGGGCTGCAATGAAGAACTTTTCTGGAGTGTTGCCGTATCTGTCAGCGAAGGCTTTTGGTAATTTGCCCTCTTGGGCTAGTTGTTTAAAGTAGCTTGCTTTCATCACAGCTGTTAATGGTGAGCGTCCCATTAAAACTGCTTTTACGAAGGGTCCATCTCCGAAGTTGCTCATGGCAATTGCCTTGAAAATTTGCGTTTCGTTTATGAAGCCTCCCGCCATGATTAGGTCAGGCACATAACGTCCCTTCTTCTTCAATATTTGAGCGCATCTTAGGACTATGGCTTCTAAGTAAACTGTTGGAATGCTCATTTCATCCATCATTGGAACAGGACTCATGCCTGTTCCGCCTCCTGCTCCGTCAAAGTATACTGCGTCGATTTTGGCTTCTGATGCTATTTTCATTGTGTATGCAACGGCTGAGGGTCTGTATGCACCTGTTTTTAATGTGACATGCTTTGCGCCTTGTTCGCGTAGCCATTCTATATCTTCTATCATGTTCTTTTCTTTTGGTATGCCAACCCTGCTGTGTCTTTCGAAGGATTTGAAGACTCCTTCTTTGAAGGCTTGCTGCACTGTGGGGTCTTCTGGATCTGGAATCACTACGTAGCCTCTTTTCTTCAGCATTATGGCTTTTTCTAAGTCTCTTACGCGGACTTCGCCACCGATGGCTTTGGCGCCTTGTCCCCATTTTCTTTCGATGATGTTAACTTCGAGTTTTGATATGGCGTACACGTCAACGCCTAGTCTTTGGTCTTCAACATTTGTTTGTACTGCTATGTCGCCGTATTTTCCATCCCAGAACTTTCTGAACAAGTCCACTCTGCGCTTTAATTCCTTCGAGTATGTTACTTTGCCCTTTGTGATTTGGGCTTCTGGGTCCATGCCGCAAACGTTTTCTCCAACAACAATTATGGCTCCTGAAAGGGCTGAGCCTATTGCTAAGCCTTCCCAGTTTAGCCTTGCAACATCTGTTGAGCCGAAAGCACCATTTAATATTGGAACTTTGAGGGGTATCCCTGCAACCTTTGTCTCTATACTAACATTTGGGAAGAGGGCAACATCAGAGTTCTCCTCAATCCCCAATGCTTCGAATAGGCCGGCTTGAATGTTGAAGTGGGACCAGTCTAATCCGAAATCTTTGAGGGCTCCGGCTGTGCTGTATCCGAATTGGACGGGTTCTGGGTAAAGGGCTTCTCTTCCTCTGAAGGCTGATAAACCTATTTCGCACATTATGGGGCAGTCGCGGATGCATATGGGGCACATGCCGCTTGTGGGGCTTGTGTCTTTAACGCGGGTCATTGTTCCAGTTGTTGATTTCCCGTTCAAGTAGGAACTATTTCTTTGAACACGTTCAGTCATTTTATTCACCTTTACATTTGCAAACTTTCAGATATGAGGGGTAATTTGCATCTACATTTAAACGTTACTTTAAAAGAACGGTAAAATGAACATTTATGTACACGAAATTCTTTAGCCCTTACCTAACCTAGACTTTAAGGAATATCTATTTGCAACCCATTAACTGTATACTCACGCCTTTGGTACGTTTGAGGGGTATACCTTCCCCCAGCCTTTTTAACTCTTAAAAAGTTCTTATCATCCTGTTTGGAAAGGTCTATGACCACTTGCGTCATGTGCTCAATTATGGCGCAAAACTCTTTCGGGTGAGCATTCTTTGCCATCGTCCAATAGGCGAGGGTTTGATAAGCATACAATGCTGGACAAACATGCCCAAAGAAAGTTTTAACTGCGTCTCTTCCCCAATTATGCTCCATGATTGAGAGACTGTTAAAAACAAATCTCGTTCCAGGAGTCACGAATTCTCTCTCAATTCTTCCGAAAAAGTGGTGGAAGCGGTCTGGGTCTTTTGAGCTTGGAACCTTTCTAATCCATGGTGGAGCCTTATCATAAAAGTCACTAAAAATAAGTTCGCCTTGTCCAGCTGCTTCCGAAAAGCAATCAAGAACCAAAAGTTTCTTTTCCCATCCATCTGGCAATATTTTAGTCAATGGTGCAAGCTGAAGCATTAAAGCCTGGGGAGGATATATAAAATCCAAATAAATAACCTGCTTTCCTTCCACCAAGCCTTGCCGCATAAATGAGTATAAAAATTCTCTTGCAAAGGTTCCAGATTCAACTTCCCATAGCACATTCTCTCCAAGTAATAAACCGCCCCCCAAGAGTTGGTCTAGGCTTTTTATTCCTGTTGAATGAAACTCTGTTTTTTCGTTAAGCAATGAGCATGCACCGTGTTTAAGGTTCGTGGGGATTGTTAAAAATGTTATGTTGCGTTTTTGATACATTTTAAGATATTTTATTAGCTTGTACACGAGTGTACATAATGGACATAACCCTTCTATACTTGAACATAAGTCTTGTTAGTCTTCAGAAGGAGTGAATGAAAATGTTGAACTCTGTGGAATTATCGGCACGCGAATTGGGAATGATGAAGCTTATGGTGGACTTCTTCGCTGAAAAACCAGAGCTAACAGCCAAAATAGAAAGTTACACAACAGCCCACTATGCCCTCTTAACAACATACTCTGAAAACTTTGGCATACCAATAGAAGATGCCTTGAAGGTTTTCGAAGAACTTCAAAGAAAACTGACAGAGGCAGAATATGTTCACGTGAAAGCACCAGAACCAATAAAGAAACTTTTGCCCTTAACAAGGGAAGAACTTAACATGTTGCGGGTTTTGGTTGATTACTTCTCTGAAAACCCAAAAATGGCTCCAGCTGGCTCGTTTCTTTCGAAAAAGGAAGATGCTTTGGCTGAAGCTTACTTGTGGTTTTATGGAAGCAATGAGGGCAACGGTGAAGTGGCAAGAGAAACTCTCAAAAACTTAGTTGAGAAACTTCAAACAGCAGTTTTCATCAAAGTAGATACACTGGCTCCTGTTGCTGTTGCGCCAAACCCTTACGAAGCCGCCCTTAAACAGCTGGATTTAGCCGCCGAAAAACTGAAACTTGACCCTGGGATTCATGAAATATTGAAGCGTCCAATGCGCACTCTCATAGTTAACATTCCAGTAGTTATGGATGATGGTAGCATCCAAGTTTTCACTGGCTACCGAGTCCAATACAATGATGCCTTGGGTCCAACAAAAGGTGGAATCCGCTATCATCCAGACCTTACACTGGATGAAGTAACCGCCCTAGCTGCTTGGATGACGTGGAAAACCGCTGTAACTGGACTGCCTCTCGGCGGAGGTAAGGGCGGCATCCGATGCAATCCCAAAGAAATGTCAAAAGCTGAACTTGAACGCCTCACAAGAGGATACGTGCGGGCTATAGCAAAATTCATAGGACCATTCACTGATGTGCCAGCGCCAGATGTTTACACAACGGCGGAAATGATGGCTTGGATAATGGATGAATATAGTGAAATAATAGGATATCCTGTCTTCGGGGTTGTAACTGGCAAACCCATCAATGTTGGGGGTTCCCGTGGAAGAAGCGAAGCCACTTCCAGAGGCTTAATGTACACGGTTATTGAAGCCGCCAAACATTTGGGTATAAACCTAAAAGGTGCCACAGTGGCAGTGCAGGGCTATGGAAATGTTGGCTATCACGCTGCAAGATTGCTCCATGAAGTTGGCTGTAAAATCATCGCAGTTTCAGATTCTAAAGGAGGCGCCTACAATCCAGAAGGTTTAGACCCAGAAAAGGTACTGATTCACAAGGACAAGACTGGTTCTGTCGTTGACTATCCAGGTAGCACTTTCATAACTAATGAGCAATTGCTAGAATTAGAATGTGATATACTTGTTCCTGCAGCTTTGGAGAATCAGATAACGAAGGCTAACGCAGACAAAATAAAAGCAAAAATTGTAGCAGAAGGCGCCAACGGACCCACAACCCCAGATGCAGACGAAATCCTATTCAAAAAGGGAATTTTCGTCATTCCCGACATCCTTGCAAATTCCGGAGGCGTCATTGTCAGCTATTTTGAACAAGTGCAGAATCAAATGAACTATTATTGGACTGAAGAAGAAGTGCGAAACAGGCTGAAAGAAACCATAACAAAAGCTTTCCATGATGTTCTTGCTATGGCGAAGCAGTATAACGTGAACATGCGTATTGCTGCATACATGCTGGCTGTTAAGAGGGTGGCAGATGCCCTATTGGCTCGTAAAGGAACTGCCTTTTCTCTGGAATCTCCATTAACACCCCGTTAACTCTCCCCTTTTTCTATTTTAATGTGTACATTTTTTGATTTTTATGAACATCTTTAAAAGCAACCGTTCAAAAAAATAAACATGTGAGACACATGTCTGTTCATCTTCATACAACCATAACGAGGAAAACAAATGAAATCCTTGATGAGTTAGCAAAAACCTACGGTACAAAAAGTCGTGTCCTCGAAAAGGCTGTAGAAACTCTACTTAGAGTGGACAAAGTGGGTTCTTGTGATGACTGTGTTATAAAAGCAAAGGTTAACGAGCAAACCAAGTTAAGGGAAGCCCTTGACCTAACCTCAATTGGTAGAAGGAGCCTTGACGGACTTTTGGAGGTTGCCCTTGGCAATAAAACCGTTGAGGACTTGGTTAGAGAGCAAAAGGAAGAGGCAAAAAACATTATTGAAATTCTTAAGAGTTCTGTGGCTTGGAAAACTCCATCCAACTTTAAGGAATTTCTCTTAGTTTTAGAGGAGATTAGGGGGCTCACAAACCTTTTTGACATTCCATCATACAGCGAAATCGATAGCATGGCAGTTTTAAGACCTAAAGTCTTTAAGCGTCTGCCCGTATTGGTCGCTTTTCAAATTGCCACAATCCTTGAAGGCATTGGAGTTTGCTTCGACCTCCGCGTGATGGGTGAAGATGTAGCCGTTAAAATGATTCGCCCCGAAGTTTATCCTCTAAAAAGGAGAGAGTTCGGCGAGTTTCTGAATCAGCAGATTGAAAAAGAATTAATGAACGTGACCCCTGGTTTGTTCAAAAACACTTTGATGCTTGTTGGACCAGCCTTTATGAGTTGGGCAGAAAAACATTTAGAAGAACCTGTCACGGATTTGGGCAACTTTATAGAAGATGCGAGAACCGTTCTTGGATTGAGCGAGTTTCCAAGGGAACCAAAAGATTTTGTAAAAGCCATCCTCTCAGCCTTTGTCAAAATGAACTGGTTTAGACAAGCCAAAATTTTGGCGGAAAAGAAAGAAAACACTTTGGAACTGGTCTTTCAGGTAACCGCAACCCCATTAGCCAGATTATCCGTAACTGTTCTTTCCGTTGTGTTAGCGACCCGCGGATGGAAACTTCTGAACTATTCCATAGAACACACAACCGTAAACATGGCAATCCAATTTGTAGGCGCAGAAGACCAAAGCCTTCTCGATCAACTGGCTGAATTAAGCCTTTTCCAAATAATAGGTAAACAATTTTTAGACGTAGTTCCAGTTCCCCGGGATCTCTTTAACTCCTTCGCATCAAAGGTTTACGAAAGCGATAGGCAAAAATTTGAAGAAATATACCGTGCAACAGGAGTCCGCATTTCCAATGCCATTCGTATGCTTGCAAGGAATGATCCGGAAAAAATTAACAGGCTTTCTAAAAATTTTATTCTTAAAAACATTGGTGTGACGCAGCCTGACGCGGAAGTAAGGTTTGTGGATGATGAACATTTTACCATAATATTCAAGCGAATTGACCCCCTCGTAATGAACAGCCAGCGAGTTTTGATAGAATCCATGTTCAGGGAATTAGGCTACGAAATTGCAACAACAACATTCCAAAACCTCCTAAGTTTCAAATTGAGGCTTTTGGAAAAACCCATCTTGGAACCCCTACCACGGAAAAAGATGATGCAAACACTTATTGAAGGCATGTCATGTAACTCTGTTGAAGAGGCTTTCGCCATCGAAAAAGAACAGTTAGACGAAATATTCCCCGAAGACTATCCATGGACAATAAGGGATGTGGGCGAAAGACTCATGAGCATGTATAGGGAACTCGGCATAGAAGTTGAAATCGAATATTTTGAAGGCGGCTTCACCCTAAAATATAAGAGTTGCCCCTACTACAAGCTGGTTAAGACCAACCAGAAAACATGGCTATGCGGCCTTCGCAAAAAAACACTAGAGTATGTCATTTCTCGGGTCAGCCACGGCAAGAAAGGAAAAATAAAAATTATAAAATCACTCCTTCAAAATGAACATCCTTGCGAGTACGCGATATTTCTGACGGGCTTTCTTGAGAAGGAAGGAGAAAAAACCAGCGAAATTGAGTAAGGTTAATGAAGTTTTCAGTAAGCATTTAATTAGCGATACTACATATGGAAGCTATGAGGGTTGCCTTTGAGTTTTGAGATGTGGGCTGAAAAATACAGACCCAAAACGTTAGACGACATGGTTAACCAAAAGGAAATAGTTGAGCGCCTAAAAAGCTTTGTAAAATCAAGAAACGTGCCGCATTGTATTTTTGCTGGGCCACCTGGAACTGGGAAAACTACGGCTGCTCTTTGTTTGGCTAGGGACCTTTATGGAGATGCTTACCGAGAGCATATTATGGAGTTAAATGCCAGTGATGAGAGGGGAATTGATGTTGTTAGGGAAACTGTGAAGACCTTTGCTAGGGTTAGGTCTATTGGTGAGATTCCCTTCAAAATAATGATTTTGGATGAGGCTGACAATATGACTTCTGATGCACAGCAAGCTTTGAGGCGCACTATGGAACGTTATACAGAAACTTGCCGTTTCATTCTTTGCGCCAATTACAGTGGAAAAATAATAGAGCCAATCCAATCCCGATGTGCACCATTCCGTTTCACCTTCTTGCCAAGAGAGGAACAAGACAAATATTTGAAGCATATAGCCGAAAATGAAGGCGTAAAACTGCTAAAGGATGGGTTAGAAGCAATTTTTGAAGTTTGCGGTGGAGACCTTAGAAAAGCCATTAACACTTTACAGGCAGCTGCTTCATTAAACAAGCCAGTGGATTCGAAAGTTGTCTATTCAATTGCTGGGAGAGCCAATCCCGCGGATGTGCAGAAAATGATCGAAACCGCCATGAAAGGCGACTTCTTGGAAGCGAGAAAGCAGTTGCGTGATATGATTCAAAAATATGGTGTGGCTGGAAGCGACATAATTCGACAAATTCATACGGAAATCTTTCGTGGAGACATTCCAGAAGAATGGAAAATAAAATTGGCTGACATCGTGGGCGAAATAGATTATAGGCTTGTTGAAGGCGCAGACGAAGAGATTCAATTGAGCGCTTTATTGGCAAGGCTTGTTGAGGCTGGGCATGAATTAAAAAGGGCAAATTAGGTGTAAATGGCTTGTATGCCGCTTGGACAATAAAGCATAAACCAAAATCCTTAACAGAAGTCGTGGGAAACAAAGAAGCAATCCAAAAACTTGCCGATTGGATTAAATCCTGGGAAAGGGGGGTTCCAAAAAAGAGAGCTGTTTTCCTTTATGGTCCCCCAGGCATTGGAAAAACTGTTTCTGTTGAGGCTTTGGCAAACGATTTAAGGATGGAGCTTGTGGAAAAGAATGCAAGTGATTATAGGACAGAAGAGGCTGTGAAGCATTTTGCTGGTTTTGCTTCTCAGTATGGCTCTTTGTTTGGCGGTCGGAGAATTGTTTTGCTTGATGAGTTGGATGGGTTGACTGGAACAGCTGATAAGGGTGGAGTGAAAGCAATAGCTGATGTTGTGAAGTCTGCTCAATGTCCAATAGTTTTGATTGCCAACAACGCCTATGACCCCAGATTTTCGGAACTTCGCAACTACTGCCTCCTAATAGAGTTTAAGAAACCACCAGCAGGCGAGGTTATGAAGCATCTTAAGCGCATATGTGAAAGAGAAGGAATTCAAGCAGAAGAAAGCGCATTGAAATTTATTGCCCAACGCTCAGAAGGCGATGTTCGCTCGGCGGTAAATGACTTGCAAGCTTTAGCTCAAGGCAAGAAAAGATTGACGTATGATGATGTTTCTTGGCTGGGTTACCGTGATAGGCAGGAAACCATTTTTAACGTTTTAAGAATGATAATTTACGGAAGAACATGCATGGGAGCAAAACAGGCTGTAGATATGGCTGATGTGGACATTGACATGCTTTTTGAATGGATATACGAAAACGTTCCAGCCCACCTCACAGACCCGCATGATTTGGCAAGAGCTATGGACGCCCTTTCCATGGCTGACGTTTACCGCGGCAGAATCCGCTCAACACAAGACTGGAGTTTCACACGCTACGTAATTGATTACATGACGGCTGGTGTTGCCATGGCTAGACAAAACACCAAACCTGGCGGATGGATACCGTTCAAATTTCCCGTTCGCATTCAAATGTTGTCAAGGTCTAAGGCTGAACGTGCCATGCAACTGAAAATAGGATATAAGATTAAGAATAAATGTCACATTTCAGCAAACAGAGCCTCAAAAGAAATACTCCCCTACTTAAAAATTATTTTTAGAAACAATGCCGATATGGCTGCGGGTCTTGCTAAATGGTTGAATTTAGACCAGGAAATGATAGAGTATCTTTCTGAAAAGAAGGAAAATGCTGAAGCTATTATTAAATTGCTTAGTTAAAAGAAAAATGGGGTTTTACTGTGTTGGGGGTGTAGGTGTTGGTGCTGGTGGCGGACCGCTTGGTTTCTTTCGTAAAGTCATGTAAACTCCAACTAAAGCCAATATTATAGCTATCAAGCCTAATCCAAATCCCGTTATTGCAAGAGTTTGGGTTAATTGGTCAACAATTTGCGCTGTGACTGTTAGGGGAGCACTTTCTGCGGCTTCGCATTCATCATTTCCGTTCCAGCTTGCTTTTATTTGCCAAAGGCCAGCTCGGTCAAGTTTAATGGTGTCCGTAAATGTTCCCGCGCTGGTTGACGCTACTGTGCGAGTGGTGATGGTGCCGTTTGGCATAACATAGGTTAATGTTATGGTTGCCACTTGTCCAGGGGTTAAGGTTCCTGTTATGGTGACATTTTCGTTTACGTTAACTGTTAAGGCTGAAGCTGTTATAGTAAGAGCGCTTTGGATTTTTGTTACGGTTAATGTTGATGGTGCGCTTTCTGTTGCCTTGTAGGTTTCATCTCCGTTCCAGCTTGCTTTTATTGTCCATGTTCCAGTTTGGTTGGCTGTGAACGTGGTGCTGAAGAATCCTGCTTCATTTGAGTTAACGGTTTCCGTAATGGGTATTATTCCTTGTGGATTTGTGTATTCTATGAGTATTGTTGCTGTTTTTGCTGGGTACAATGTGCCACTTACGCTTATTTCTTCTCCAATGGTTATGGTGTAGCTTGAAAGTGTTAAAGCTATCATGCTGGACGCTTTTTCCACGGTTAAAGTGGTTGTAGCGGTTGCTCCTTCGTGTTCATAATCACCATCCCAACTTACCATAATCGTGTATTCTCCAGCTTCTGGTGGAGTCCACGATAAAGTGTATTCTCCATTTTCGTTTGTCTTAACCTTGCCTATTGTGGTAAACACGGGAAGTGGTTCGCGTGAGCTCATTATTGTTACTTCCACGTTTGGTATGCCTTTATCACCAGTTTCGTCCATTACGTAGCCTCTTATTGTTACTTGGTTGCCAATAACCACTGTTGAGGGGGTCACGTCCACAGTGATTGAGCTTTCGGTTTTGCTGACGCTCCATATAGCGAGTTCAGAAGTGGGAATTAACATAAGGCCAGATGTGTATCCCGTTGTTATGATTTCTGTTTTACCGTCGCTATCTACGTCGTTTATTGCAATACCTTGAACCGAAGATGCATCTTCCCAGTCTTTAGAGTCCTTTACAATTAATTTTCCGTCTTTCCAGGCAAATATTTTGATGTGTGCCCTTGACCAGAGGATTACGGAGAAATCTACACCAAAGACTATTTCGTTTTTACCGTCATCGTCAACGTCGCCTACTGCAAGACTCATGCCAAGTGTTAATACTGGAGGTTCCACCACTCCACCTTCTGCGCTAAACTTTAATGTCAAAACTTCCTCATACCATGTCCAAATTCTAAGCTGGGCATTCACAGAATCACCGCTCACTTGATATCCGCTTGTTATGATTTCTGGTATCCCATCCAAGTCTATGTCTCCAATAACGACGTCGGTAGCATATGTGTCACTATATGTAAACCATTGCGAGCTGGTTTCCCACGTTAAATCTGAACCATCCCACGTGCATATACGGATCATAGCGCACCTGTGGCCGAGAGTTGTATCATTAAAATCGCCAACTATGACAATTTCCAATTCTCCGTCGTCGTCAACATCACTTATGGATACAGCACGCCAAATTGTTTCTCCACCGGTTATGGCTTTGACGTAGCTCTCTTTTAAAATTAAGCCGCTGGGACCCATGCTCCATATGGTCAAAACTCCATGTAAATATTTCCCGCCATTTGTTGTTGTGTTTACTGTGCCAACAGCAACTATCTCTGTGACGTTGTCTTTATCTAAGTCGCCCACAGCTAAATCCAAAAATCTTGCTTTTTGAGTGTGGTCATTCGGCCACATTACAAAATCCTTCCGTGTTAGGGTTGAGCCATTCCAGCTGCCTACAAACAGTAGTCCTTGCTCTTGGATAGTAAATTTAGGTGGATTTATTGATATTAGAAACAGAAAGTTTCCTTGTCCAGCTACGATTATCTCAGTATCCGTCTTGTTGTCAACATTACCTAATGCTACAGCGTTAAAGCGAGTATCGTTTGAAACCGTGTATTCCGGATGGAAATATTCTGCTAGTTCCCTAGTTAAATCCGTGCCGTTCCAATTCCAAACATCTAATTCGCCATCATAGTAATTTGTTGTCGAGTTGCGGAAATATCCCACGGTAACCATTTCTATGTCGCCGTCGTCGTCTATGTCCCCTACAGCAACAGAGTTCGAATAGCTTTGACCGTCCGTGGCCCATTCATGGCTTATTTCAACTTCTAAACCGTCTGCAGCATATGCTAAGTCTGGTGCAAAAATCATTAAAAGCACCGCAACCATCAATAGTGCCGTTATTTTCCTGCTTAATTTTTCCGTCATTTTCAGACCTCTACAAATTTTACAATAATCCATTTATTCTGATGTATGAATATTTAACTGTTATTTAATCGAAATTCGATTCGGAAAGATATTAGTGTACTTTGCTTCCTATTTCAATGTCTTTTTCTGGTTGTAAAACTACAACATTTCCTTTGTCGTCTTCTGCTGCTAGAATCATGCATTGGGATTCTACGCCCATGAATTTTCTTCTTTGAAGGTTTAGGATGAAAGCGCATTTTTTGCCGACAAGTTGCTCTGGCTTATACCATTGTAATAGTCCTGCCACTGCTTGTCTTTTTTCTGTTCCAAAATCCACCATCATCCGTATAAGATTGCGTGAACCCGGAATTTGGTTTGCTTCTACAATTTTTCCTATGCGCATGTCTAATTTTTGGAATTCTTCAAACGAAATCTCCATTTTTTAACACCCTTTGATGTTTTTCAATTCTCAAGCCTTAAGTATTTTTAAGCTTTATGTGTTTCCCTTTTCTGCTTTATCCTTTCAACTGTTTCTGCTACGCCCTCCCACCCTTTAACAGTCTTTGAATGGACTATTTCAAAAGCCTCTTTCGAAGTTAAGAGGGGCAGTTCTTCGCCGACGGCTTTTCTCGTGAGGTATGAGGCTGCACTTAAAACTTCTCCGTTCAGCCTCGAATCTGTCAAATCTGCTAGATGGCAGATTAAGGCTTCTATGGTGTGGGGGCTTATGGGACCGTAATGTCCATGATGGGCTGAAACCACATGAACCAGCTCTAATGGAAAGCCTCTTCTTACAAGTTCGGAAATTATGAGGGATAAATGGTCCAAGTATTCGGCTAGGTTTGTTGAGCCATAACTTCCATTCTCATTCACGGTGTAGGTTATGGGCTTGAAGATGTCATGCAGCAAAACCCCAGCCATGACTAAGTCGCGGTTCACTTTTCCATGGTAAACTTTCTCCACAGAATCACACAATGCTTCAGCGATATTTGCTGTTGAAATAATGTGTTCCATGTAGCCGCCTGGATAGCAGTGGTGATGGGATAAGCCTGCTGGTGAAGTTTCTAAAGGTAAACCAGAAATTTTTTTCCCGTTTATCTCGAATGTTGGGTTTTCAAGTAATTCTATAACTTTTTTCCGCAAATTTTTGTTTTGAATTTTTTTGGTTAATGCCTTAAGTTTTGGATTAAGCAATCTCGATTCCTCTAATTTTATACTTGTTGAAGTATTAGTGATTTTCTTTTCAATAAATTTGCCATTTCATGAGCTTTCAAAAGTGGCTCTGGAATCCGATTTTTGCGGGTGCAGTGCTTAACTATTTTTATGGCGGTTTCCAACGAAATCATATGTCCAACACTAACATAAACGGGTTTGCATCCACTTTTTGTTGTCACAACTGCGCCTATGACTTTACCATTATGCTTCAAAAAAGTAAAATCTTCTCCCGTTTTGATGTTTTCCACTTCTCCGAATAACCTATCTTTTGCAACACCTATTGTGGGTTTTCCTATGGCTAAGCCCAAATGGCTTGCAAATCCGCACCCATAAGGGTGGGCAAAACCGTGACCGTCGACAAGAAAAACGTCAGGCGTTGTTTGCAGTTTTTTAATGCATGATATTGATGGTGGGATTTCTCTGAAGGAAAGGAGTGTTGGAATGTAAGGAAAGCGAGTTTTGCATATGGCGGTTTGTGACTCAACGAGCTTAAGGGAATCATAATCTAAAACTGTAACGGCACCCACAGACATGTCTTTTCCATAAGCCACATCAACTCCCGCCACAAACCGAACTTTTTTTGGCAACCTATCCTCAAAAACAATTTTTTTGGATAACAGCAACTGTGCCTTGTGAGCTTTTTCAACAGAAAATTTCGGTCTCGTTCTCGCCCTTTTCATAATTTCCTTCTCATGTTCTTGCAAGTTTTTCGAGTTTTTTCAGTTGCCTTTCCAATTCGCTTCTCCGCACCTCTTGCGTTATGTCTCCCCTTGTCGTTTCAATAATTTTCCTTGCAATATCACATTTCCTTCTAAGCCCTGGAACCAACATGTAAGCCTCATCCATAGCCATTAATTCCACATAAATTTCATCCATAATTCGTAAGCATTTCTCGCTCTTTTTTATGTCTCCTTCCCGTAGCGCATCTAACACGAAGCGTCTATATTCCCCTATAACATCCGCTAAGCCAAGTACATAATCAACTGACGGTACATTAACTTCCTTTGGCGTTGCAAACCTGTATTCCTCAATCAGTTTTAGGAATATGCATGCCTCTGAATATTCTTGAAGGGCGGCGCTGAATAAGCCGCTATAAATGATGTCTGGATGTGCGCTTGAGGCTTCGTTAAGCCTTGAGATAATTTCCTTAGCATCTTCTATGAGTTTTTTTGCTTCCTTCAACCTTTTTTGATGAATCATAAGTATGACTTGTTTTGAAAGGCTTGTTGCTTTTCGCATGTTCTTTTGAAGGTTTTCTCGCACCTTTTCCTTCTCTCTTAATTCCTTCCCTATATCTTTCAGAATACTTCTTAAGGATGACATTAGAGTGCACCTTTAACATTTTAGAATATTGTGGAAGTGGTTTATTAGATTGGTGCGGTTAAACCCTAAAAATGTAGAAAATGAGAGTGGCAGTTTTCATTTTTGGATGTCTATGGCTATGTTTGTGTGGGTTCTTTCCATTTTTCCACTATTAGTTTGTTGTCTCCGAGTTTGAAGCTTATTTTTACGAATATGGAGTCTGAGCCTTTGAAGGGGAACATGCTGTCTTCGGCAAGGTCTTTTGGCAGGTAAATGAGGAATTTGCCGTCCTTTCTTCTGAAGAGGCGTCCTCTTCCTTCACTAACCATTTGTTGTCACCTCGATTAAACTTTTGGTTTATTTTTGCTAAAGGGAAAGCCCTCAAACATTTAAATTTTATTCTCATTCAATTCGACAAAAATAGCTCAACCTTGTTTAGAGGGCGAAATAATTAAATCATTCGCAAAATTTTCATATGTTGCTAAACTTTATTGGTTTTTCAAGTTTACTTAACAATACAACACGGCTATCCACAGACTCATCAATAATATTATAGCCAGTCTCCTCTGCCAATTTCTCCGCGAACTCTCGAATTTCTAAATGACTTGGCATGTGCTCATAGCCTAAACGAAGTCTTGAGAATCCAACATACATGTAAGCCTTAGGTTCAACATAGGTAGGCTCAGCCCTTTTAATGAGTTTGGCATATTCGTCTATATTTTTCATGTTCAAATCACGTACAAGAGTTATGCGGATTACTGTTGGACATTTGAAACTTGGCAATAATGCTAAGGTTTCGTTAAGTTTTTCCCAGGCTTTTGGAATTTGGGGACGACAAACATCTCTAAAGGTTTCTTCGTTGGGAGCGCAAACGGAAATGTAGAGTTGTGTTGGTTCTTGGCTTAACTTTTTTAGGCTTGAGGGTACAGTTCCATTGGAAACCAGAAAAGTTGTGAATCCTCTTCTGTGAAATGTCTCAATTAAATCTCCAATAGGCTCGTAGAGGGTTGGTTCACCAGTCAAGCTTATAGCTGCATGCCTCGGCGTTAAGGCTTCCTTAAATTTTTGCATGTTCGTTTTGGGATTGCCCCTATATCCGCTTAAGATTTTAATTTGGGCTGTTATGCTTCCATCAACGATTTCTTCTGGCGAATCCCATTTTGGAAGTTTCATTTCGTCCCATTTTATTTGGAGGTCTCCGCTTTGGGCTCTCCAACAGAAGAGGCATTGTTGGGTGCAATAGAAAAGGGCTGGGGTCATTTGTATGCATTGATGTGTTTTTATTCCGTAAAATTTTTGTTTGTAGCATGGTCTGTCATGAATTAGGGTTTCATAAAGCCATCTACACCTCTTAACCGCCGAATGCCTACCAACCAAGTGATATTTCTGTTTCTTTAACGCCTCTACGAGTGAAGGTGGAACTAAGGCTTCCAAACGTTTCACTTTCTATGTTAAGGTCTTCCTTTAGATAAAAAGGAACGGCTTAATAAAGCGCTTACTTTTCAAAGCAATACTGGATTTTTTGGAACTCGCTGCAGAATTTTACAACATCCTTCTTAACGTTTTCTGGCTTTTCCTTGTCGCTGGATGCTCTTTCAATTAATTCGGCTATTTTAATCATTTCCTTTTCCTTCATTCCACGCCTTGTAACTTCGCAGGTGCCGATTCTAACAGCACAATCAACAATAATGTTTGCCCTTTGAAGTTTTTCTGCAAAAACTCCGCCCTTCTCATAACCTCCATAATCCAATATTATTTGATGCGACTTGGTGAATCCTAAATGTTTGCAGAGGACTGGAAAACCATAATCATAAAGAGCTTTAGCCAAAGCTTGAGCGTTGCGGATAACTTGTGTAGCATAGGCTTCGCCAAACTCCTTCATTTCAGCCAAAGCCAAAGTCAGTGCTGCTATGCGGTTCCAGTGGGCATTATCGACAAGGGCTAGATATATTTTATTTTTGATGGTTTCTCCATGATTTTTGTCTGCCAAAATTATGCCTCCTTGGGGACCGAAAAAGGTTTTATGTGTAGAACCGAACAGAGCGTGGGCTCCTTTCCTCAATGGGTCTTGAAACTGCTTACCAGCAATAAGTCCTATAACATGGGAACCGTCAAATCCAACAACCGCATCGTTTTCCATGGCAATTTTTGCTAATTCTTTTACTGGATGTGGAAAGGGGATGAAACTTGCACCAAAAATTACGATTTTAGGCTTTAGGCGTCTAATTGTTTCTTTTGCCTCTTCCACCTTTATATTCATATTATGCTTTGAAAAAGGAAACGGCATCACTTTAAGGTTGAATATCCCAGCTAAGCCATTGCTCCATAATCCCGGATAGCCGCCATCCTCTGGAGAAACGCACATAAGCGTATCCTTAGACTTTGCAAAGCTGGCTAAGAAAATCATATCGGCTATATGCCCAGAAAGGGGACGCAAATCGGCAACTTCCGCCCCAAAAACATCTTTGGCAAGTTTTTCGCCATACTGTTCAATTTCGTCTATGTATTGTGTTCCCATGTAAAAATGGTTCCTTGCCGTGTAGCGGTTTCCAATTTCTGATGAGAGAAGTGCTCTGACTGCTGTGCTCATAACATTTTCTGAGGGTATAAGGTTTAAACATTGTTTTCCCCGCCACTCTTCATGCTTCTCAACTAAACTCAAAATTTCATTAATCATACTAAGTCCTCGCAAATTTTACGCAATAATCCTCTTTTAAACATTTAACTCATTCGCATCATTTTGGAAAAGGTAAAGTTTAAAATGTTCTGAGTATTAGAAGTGTTCACAAACTTGAATGATTACGAGGGAAAAACATTTGATGAACTGCTCACTTAAAAAATTTAAATGTATACTACTTTTGATGTTGACTTTAACGTCTGCAATAGCAACTTTATCATTTATGTCAATAGCCAAGGCTGAAGTAAAAATAATTTCCTTAAGCGCTACTTCCGGGCATGTGGGCGCAAACGTTACATTAACAGCAAACATAACCACTTCTGATGGACAGTACAAAATATTGTTTGATGAAACAGAGTTGCTAAGTGGAAATGCCATCGGAACCAGCGTCAGTACGTCAATTATTATTCCTCCAGCGCCCGCTGGAAGCCACAATATAACAATCGTTGATGTTGCTTCTGGAGAAAATGCCACAGCAACATTTGAGGTTTTGACAGAATACCTTCTTGAGATAACACCCCTTCCATTGCCGACGCAACAGCGACAAGAGGGCGACTCTGCAGAAATCCTTGTAAACATAACTGGCGGAAAATCAAATGAGCCATATGTTGCAAATATTACCGTTCAAACCCCCACCCATGCATCCTACACAAAATTGCTGGACATTCCCAAATCAGAGCTTGGAAGCGCTAACAAAACTATAAAATACCCGGAGGATTTTCTAAGCGATTCTCCAAATGCTAACACAAACTTTACTGGGGAGTACAAGGTTTTCTTTAATGCCACGCTTGCAACCGCAAGCTTCACTATAGGCTTAACAAACTCCGCAGAATATCACAGATTCCAAACAGTGGAGATAAAAGCCTCTGGTTATCAGCCAGAAGAAAACGTTACCCTTACAATAACAGGAGAAAATTTGTATTATCAGGTAAGTTTAAACGCCACCGATGAAGGTTTGATTCATTACATAAACTGGTCTGTTCCTTCTAGTGCACCGATTGGCACCTACATGGTTAACATCACTTCCACATTTAACGTGACAGTAAAAACTCCACCCGACATTCAAAACTTCACAGTTCCAGGGTTTAATGTTAATATTACTGCGAGGAACCTTGCAGAAGAACCAGTGCCACAAGTGACTATTCAAATTTTTGAGGATGAAACTTCTGTTGTTAATGCGACTAGTGGTTCGGATGGTTTGGCAAGTGTAAAACTTGAAATTGGAAATTATACTGCTAACGCTAATTTCAGAGATAAAAAGGTTGGCGAGGGATGGATAAATGTTACCGAATCCTATTTATCCTTTAATATTACCTGTGACCTCACTAACTTGAGGGTTTTAGTTTTGGCTGTTGTAGATGGGAGGGAATTTTTTGTGCCTGAAGTGGGATTAAACTTATCGCCGGAAAATTTGACTTCAACCCCCAACTTAAACACGAACGTTACTGGATTAGCTGTTTTTCATAATCTCTTGCCTAATGAAAACTACACTTTGAACGCTTCTAGATATGACATGCAGTTTAACACAACAACCCTTTATGGGCTGCTTCAAAATGGAAATCCAGTTGCATGGTTTAACCTAAATATCACATGCCCAACCCGGACGTTACAAGTTAATGTAACCAACCCCAATGCGAATGACCAACCAATCAGCAATGCTTTAGTGAAAATTCAAGAACTTATGGGTGGAATATATTTTGAAAACACCACAACCGCCGATGGAACTGTGGTATTTAACAGCCCTCTTGGCAAATATATTGTGGGAGTTTATGTTAGCGGAATAAAGCTTAACGAAACAGTTGTAAATTTGAATGATACTTTTGTTAACTTGCCTATTAGCTGTAAATTTTACGGTTTAAACATTCTGATTCAAGTCGTCGACTATTTTGGGCAGCCAATTCCAAATGTCAACGTAACATTATCGCTTGATGGCCTGCAAAGGTGGAATTTGGCAAAATCTGATGGTATTGCAGAGTTTTCAGATGCCATTGGTGGAAACTTGACAGTGGCGGTTTATTTGCCTGGACAGTTGCAGCCATATATGGTATCACCATTGTATGTTGGCGGTTCAAAGACTATTCAAATTAAGATTGAAAGGTACACTATGCTTGCTGGTTTTCTTGTGGAAACAAGCCATTTAGTCACATCAATAATTATTGTGGTTAGTGTAATCGTGATTCTTTCCTTAGAGGTTTATAGAAGGGAACGCGTTAAACCCAAAACGGGCAAAAGTGAGAGTTGAAATAAAGAGTTTGTAGGAAAAAAGTTTATATCCGCTCTTGTGAAAACTCTCTTGTAGAAAAACAGGTTAGTAATTTGAATTTTGTTAATGAATGGTCAAAAGGTTGTGCGTGCCTTGGCTCAAGTGAAAACTTGTTCTCCAACATGTCAATCCTTTAAGTGTGCGAAAAATGCTGCTGTATATCGTCGAGACGGCGTTTGGTGCAGGTGGACAGAGGAAATGTGCAATGTGGCAAACTGTACATACGCCCTCTGCGTTAAAAGACGACTACTGCCAAGGGGAGTTTGTGGAGAAACTATAAAGAGGAAAACCGTTGAGAAGCAGCCAGAAGAAGTGATTGGTCCAACAATTAAGCTTCGTGGAAGGGCGCTTCGCAAAATCGGAGAAAAAGAAGTTTTCTAGCGTCTATAATAGAATCGTCAATCATTAACAAAAAGCGTTGGCTTCGCATGGTTTGGGTATTTCATTTTATCTTGCTTTAACACGTTTCACAACTGGAGGTTTAATTTTCTTCAAAATTCTATAGCCGCACACTATACACTTTATTTCTCCACCTCGAAGTTCCAACTCTTCAGATGGAACCTTTGCTCCACATCTAACGCATTCGTAAACAATTCCGCCACTAGGCTTTTCCAATTTTATAGTCCTCCCTCTATAACGGAAATCCATTTGCTTTTAAACATTTCCAAACACTATCTTATTTTCAGAAAGGAAGAAGGCGGGAAATTGAGGAGACGTTTGAGAAAAATCCTTTCAGAAGTTCTTCCGAAGGATGAAGTGCTTTATGTTTACAATTCTTACGATATTGTTGGAGACATAGCAATTCTGCGTCTAACAGAAAAGGCGATGAAACATAACCAAATTATTGCTGAAGCGCTCATGGGGGTTCACAAAAATGTTAAGACGATTTTGGCTCAAACAGGACCAGTTTTGGGCGATTTTAGAATTCGAAAGTTGGAGCATTTGGCTGGTGAAAATAAAACTGTCACGCTGCACAGGGAATCTGGATGTTTATTCCGTGTGGATGTTGGGAAGTGCTATTTTTCGCCGAGGCTTTTCTATGAAAGGATGAGAATTGCAAGGCAAGTTGTGGATGGAGAGGTTGTTGTGAACATGTTTGCGGGTGTTGGCTGCTTTTCCATAGTTATGGCTAAGCACTCTAATGTTGGAAAAGTGTATTCAATTGATGTTAACCCAGCAGCTTTTCAGTACATGCAAGAAAATGTTAGATTGAACAGGGTTTATGGGAAAGTTATACCCTTACTTGGCGATGCAAAGGAAATCATTAAAGAAAGGCTTTGTCACGTGGCGGATAGGGTTTTGATGCCTTTGCCTGAAAAAGCCCTTGAGTATTTACCATACGCCCTGTTAGCCCTTAAAAATACTGGGTTAATCCATTACTATGATTTTGAGCATGCAAGAAAAGGCGAAAATCCAGTTGAAAAGGTTAAGTGGAAAGTGGCTGAAAAACTTGAGGATTTAAGCGTGGCTTTTGATTTTCCTTTTGGGCGGGTTGTTCGCTCCACTGGTCCAAACTGGTATCAAATAGCCTTGGACATAGCCGTTAAACAGTGAACTGGTAAATTTAATAAACACTATCCTCTTACATTGTTCAGAAAGGAGAAATGCCTAAATGAAAAGAAGATTGATGGAAATTTTGGCTTGTCCCATAGACAAGCATTATCCACTGGAATTGTTGGTTTTTGAGGAGAAAGAGGAAATAGTTGAAGGATTGATTGTTTGTCCCAAATGCTTAAGATGGTATCCCATACGGGATGAAATTCCAGAAATGCTTCCAGACGAACTTCGAAAAGAAAGTGAGGATTTGCCGTTTCTCAAAAAATGGAAAGAAAAAATCCCAGAAAAAATCTTGCTTGAAGGCAAACCGTTCAACCTAAAAAACAAAACATAAAACGAAAAATAGAGGGAGTAGACTTTTTTGGCGCTGCGAAAATTTCTAGAGGGGGCTATCAATTTTGCAGTTTGGGGCTCCTAACAAAATTAACGTAAGGCTACGGTAAGGCTTAAAGTTTCAGTTTTATGGCTTTGCCTTTCGCTGAAGATTTTAACGCAGCTTCAGCTATTGTTAAAGCTTTTAATCCATCCACCCCCGTTATTATTGGCTTTTCTTTCCCCAATACGCAATTTGCGAAGTGTTGAAGTTCAAGTTTTAACGGTTCCTGCCACGGATACCTGGGCTGCACAGTCTCCCTAACATTTTCAATAGTTAATTCCTGAGTTATATAATCAAGCTTCATTATGCCTTCGCTTCCAGTAACTACAAGCGTTCTGGTTTTGTACGGCGTCAACCAATTAGACTCGATAAAAGCGCTTTTTCCACCTTCGAAAGTTAGCATTATTTGGGCATAATCCTCAAATTTCTTATGCATCATGCTTCCAGCTTTTGCATAAACGGCAATGGGGTCTTCGTTGAAAAGGTACCGCGCTATGTCAATGTCATGGATGGCTGTGTCCTTAACCACCCCAACATCCCCTATTCTCTCTGGCCATTGAGAAACCCTTTTAGCTGTGGCGCATACAATTTCACCAAGGGTTTTGGTTTCAATTGCCCTTTTAATGTGCTGCAGTCCTGGAATAAACCGCATTAAAAATCCCACCATAAGGTGAAGGTCCTCTTTATCGGCAGTTTCCACCAATTTTTCAGCCTGTTTAACATTTGCTGCCATGGGCTTTTCAACCAAAACATGCTTTCCAGCTTTCAGGGCTTTTAGGGCTTCTTTTGCAAGACTTGTAGACCATGTGCATATGCTAACAGCCTCTATATCTTCTCTCTTCAACATTTTCCCAGAACTTATGTAGGGTGCCACATTGAATTGTTTGGCTACTGCTTTGGCTCTTTCAGCATCTATGTCGCAGACGGCTAAAAGCTCTGTTTCCTTCAGTTCTTTATAGACTCTTGCGTGGTTTCTTCCCCAGAAGCCTGTTCCAACAACTGCAACGCCTAACTTTTTCATCGTGTCCAAACTCCTCTGCCTAAACCACGATATATGAAACCTTCCCTTTCAACCTTATAGGGTTCAACTATTCCCTCAAAATCCACGATGGCAGCTGGCATTTTCATCGTGAGCTTCATCTTTTTCAGATTTAAATGCTTAAACTGGTCATGTCCCGTTAATATTAAAATGCAATCTATCCCTTCTAAGGTTTCATTCAAGTTTTTCTTAAAGTAGTGTTGCATCCCTGCCAGCTCTTCACCTGAAAAGTATGGGTCGCAAATATTAACTTTGGCGCCTCTTGCTTCTAATGTTTTAATAAGCTCTTTCACCATCTTTTTGGGGTGACTTTTTGTGTTTGGTGTTTGTGAAATTCCAAGGATAGAAACTTTTGCTCTTCTCAGGGTTTTTCCACAACTTTTCAAAGAATCCTTTGTCAAATTAATTGCATGTTTAATTATTTCCTCATTTATTTCTCTGGCGATGGCGGGGATTCTAAGTTTTAAGTCGAAATTTTCAATGTTTTCTAAAAATAGGTAGGGCTTCTCCGCTGTTTTCTCAGCGATAAAAGTGGGTAATTGTAGTTCGGAGCATCCCAAAGCCTTTGCAAGCTGATATGTCTCAAGGTAATCCACGCCCGCCTTTTCACAGAATAAGGCAAATTCCATGGCGAGGGCAACATTAACATCATGATGCACGGCTTCAAAAAGCGCAGTTGCCTCTGCAATTTTTATGTTTCCAAGTTTTTTAACCACATTCTTCGTAGTCGTTTCCAAAATTGTGGAGGCTGCCTCTAAACTTTTCTTGTCTAAGGCTGCAACAATTCTGTTTTGAAATGTTAGGCTTTCCCATGTTTGTTGGTTAAAAATTGGAGCGGGACTATAAGCAAGTCCAAAATCAACTCCAACCCTAAACCCTGAAGCGTTTTCTAAAACTTCTTTAATCAAACCTTCTGTGATACCAACGCCCATGGTGCTTGCAACAATAACCAAAGCGCCTCGGCGGAGGCTGGAACCAATTTTTTTACAAGTGCTTTCAACATCTGAGTAGTCTGGTTTTTTCTTTTCATTTATTTTAACGGGCGTTGTTATAATTATGAAATCGCTTTGAGAGACAGCTGTTTTGAGGTCTGTTGTGGCGCTTAAAATTCCCTTTTTCACATAATTTCTTAATTTAAGCTCAACTTCCCTTTTCAAAAAGGGAGCTTTCCCTCGCAAAAAGCTATTCACTACGGCTTGGTCAGCATCCACGAAAATAACTTTAAAGCCGGCATCCGCAAAAGTGCAGGCATGGAAAATGCCGTTTTCTCCATAATCTATAATGCTAACTAAGTATTTTACGCGCTTCTCCGGCGTGTCAACATCTTCCTTTCCTATGTTTAATGCTCTTGATGACATGCTGGTGTTCTCCGCACTTGGCTGAGAGAAACTGTTTTAACACTTTAGCTGTCATAAGTCCTTTTAAGTTTTAAATAATGCATCGGTTTTCTTGTATGTCTTCAGAAACTTCCTTTGCTGGACAAATTAGAACTCCCTTACCAAGCGAAACATTATCCCCAATTCTTGTATGGTCGCCGAGAATGCATCCCTCGCTGATTTTTGCTCCTTTTCCAATAAAGACGCCTTCGCCCACTATCGCCCCTTTTATAAAGGCAAAGTTAGATATTTCCGTGTTGGGAAGAATGATGGAGCTTTGTATGCAAACACCCTTTCCTACAGTGACATTTTGTCCCAAAATAGCGTAGGGTCCTATTACTGCCTTTTCTCCAAATGAAACTTTATGGAAAAACACTGGCTTTTTAACTTCAACTCCACTTTTAACTTTTAATTTTCGTTGCAAGAAAAAGGAATCCAAAAGAATTTTGTTTATTTTCAAATAATCCTCTGGCTTTCCAATATCCATCCATAAACCTTCATGAACGTAACCGTAAAGCATGCCCTTTTCTGCAAGTTTTGGAAAAACCTCCCGTTCCATGGAAACCGCTCTGCCATGTGGGATGTATTCAAATATTTTTGGGCTGAGGGCGTAAGCACCAGCATTTATTAGATTTGTTGGGGCTTCTTTCCGTGGTGGTTTTTCAATGAACCTTTTTATACGGTTATCTTCTGTCAGTTCCACAACTCCATATCTGCTCGGGTCTTCAACTTTATGTAGCGCTATTGTTGCCACAGCATCTGTTTTCTCGTGCAGCTTTAGAATTTCTGTGTAATTTACGTCGGCGAACACGTCTCCGTTCAGAACCAAGAAAGGAGAATCATGTCCAATTTGTTTTTCAGCCTTTTTTATCGGCCCACCAGTTCCCAACGGTTTTCTTAACGGGTCTCGGGAATAGGAAATTTTTAATCCATATTTTTTGATTTTATGTTGTTTTATTGCAATTTCTGTTAGATAGTTAACTGCCATTATCACTTCTTTAATGTTATTTTTGGAGAGTCTTTCAAAAGTCCATTCCAATAAGGGTTTGTCAACTATTGGAAAAAGAATTTTTGGTCTCGTACAGCTTAAGGGTCTTAACCTTGTGGCAAAGCCTCCAGCCAAAATCACTGCCTTCAAATTTTCCACCCTTCTCAAGCAAACTTATATTCAATTATTTTTGTAATATAAGCAATTTAAAAGGTGAAGTCTATGAAAGTTTTACTCCATGAAATGAGCTGGATTGAAGCGAAAGAATATTTCACAAAAAATGATATTGCCCTCCTTCCAGTGGGTTCAAATGAGCAGCATGGACCGCAAAACCCCCTTGGAACAGACCATTTAATCGCTAAGGCTTTGGCTGAAGAAGCCGCAAAGCAGACTGGCGTAGTTTGTTTGCCAGCTATTCCCTTTGGCGTTAGCTCCCATCATAAACAGTTTTGGGGAACAATCCATGTGTCGCCTAAAGCCCTTAAGGATTATGTGAAAGAGGTATGCTTGGCGCTTAATTATTATGGCGTAAAGAAAATTGTCATAGTCAATGGGCATGGCGGAAACTTGAACGCTTTGGCAGAAGCTTCCAGAGAACTCAGAGAAAACGGAATTTTCATATCCATTTTTCAATGGTGGCCAGCGGCAGGCAAACTTTTGCCAGAGCTTTTTAAGCCTGAAGAGAGGGGCCATGCGGGCGCAGAAGAAACTTCTGTAAACTTGGCTTTACACCCAAAAATTGTGAATATGGGTAAGGCTGTGGATGAAGAACCCCGCAAGCACATAGCCCAAGCAGAAGGCATAACGCTCCCATTAGACACTATAGACTATACAAGCTCGGGAGTCTTCGGCAAATCAAAAACAGCCTCAGCTGAAAAGGGGAAGAAGGTTTTAGAAGCTGTTATTAATGAGCTGGTAGAACACGTTAGCAAACTTAAAAAATCTAAAATTGAAGATTTGGTGCCGAAACCTCGAGTTTAAACTCTCGCCTTTTATTCCCACTCTATAGTTGCGGGGGGCTTATGAGTTATATCGTAGACAACTCTGCTGACTTCTACTATTTCATTAGTTATTCTAGTCGAAATCCTCTCCAACACCTCATATGGGATTCTTGCAAAGCTTGCAGTCATGGCCTCGCGGCTTTCCACAATTCGAACAGCAACAACATAACCATACGCCCTGGCATCACCTTTAACGCCTGTTGCCTTTGTGTTTGTTAGGATGGCGAAGTACTGCCATAAGTTCTCTTCTAATCCGCTTTTTTCTATTTCTTCCCTTACAATCCTGTCTGCTTTCTTCACAATTCTAACCTTTTCTTCTGTAAGCTCTCCAATAACTCTCACAGCCAAACCTGGACCCGGAAATGGTTGCCTAAAAACTATTTCTTTTGGCAATCCAAGTATCTTTGCAACTTTCCTAACTTCATCCTTATATAAGTCCCTGAGTGGCTCGACTATTTTCTTGAACTTCATTTTTGTTGGCAATCCAGCCACATTGTGGTGGGTTTTTATTTTGTCAGAAAACTTTCTAAAGCCCGATTCGATTCTGTCTGGATAAATTGTTCCTTGTATTAAAATTTTGGCACCTATTTTCTCTGCAATTTCTTCAAAAACCCTTATGAATTCTTCACCAATAATCTTTCTTTTCTTTTCCGGGTCTGCGACTCCCTTAAGTTTTTCTAAAAACCTCTTTTGTGCATCTGCTATTATGAGGTTTAGTTTGAATTTTTTAAAAGTCCTCTTCACAAATTCTGGCTCATTTTCTCTCATAAACCCATGGTCAACGAAAACCGCTGTGAGGTTGCTGCTTAATGCTTTGGCTGCTATGGCTGTTGCCACGCTGGAGTCTATGCCTCCGCTGAGGGCTATTATTGCTTTTTCTCCGCCAACTTCGGTTTTTACTTCCTCTATCATTTTCTCTATGACATTCTCTATCTTCCAGTTAGCCTTGCATTTACAAACTTCAAATACGAAGTTGCGGAGCATTTGCATACCGTTTTTTGTGTGAATTACTTCCGGATGCCATTGTAAGCCATAAATTGGTTTTTCTTTATGTTTGAAGGCTGCAACTGGGCAGTTTTCTGTGTGGGCTAAAACTTCAAAATCTGACGGTAAAGCGAAAACCGTATCCCCATGACTCATCCAAACCCTTTCTTTCCCATTTAACCCCTTCAAAACACCCAAAGGCTTGTCAACAGTAACATAAGCTATTCCATACTCCTTCTGTTTAGCTGGAGCAACTTTCCCTCCTACCATTTTGGCTATAAGCTGATGCCCATAGCATAAACCTAAGATTGGCATTTCCAAATTGAGAATTTGCGGGTTAGGTTTTGGAGCCTTTGGCTCGTAGACGCTGGCTGGTCCTCCAGAAAAGATAAGTCCTTTAACATTGAATTTTTCGTTTAGAAGTTTTATTTCTTCTGGTTTTATGTCATGAGCCACTATTTCAGAATAAACTCCCAACTCTCTTATTCTTCTCCCTATAAGGTGACAGTATTGCCCGCCAAAATCGAGGACAAGTATAGTGTCATATTTCATTAATACATCATCTTTAGGCGTAAAGATATTTTTGCACTTCCCAGTCTGTCACTTCATTTTTGTTTTTCGGCATTTTGGGTTCATACTCTTTCCATTCCTGCATTTTAAGTTCCCTATACGTTTCAGCAATATTTTTTCCTAAGGCTTGCACACAAATTTCATCGCTCTCCCACTCCTCCAGAGCCTCTTTTAACGATGTTGGCAAAACTTTGATTCCAAATTTTTTACGTTCTGCCTCACTAAGATGATAAACATTTACATCCACCGGGTCTCCGGGTTCTATTTTCTTTTTAATGCCATCCAATCCAGCCTCAAAAATCACTGCATAGGCAAGGTAAGGATTACAAAGGGGGTCTGGGCATCTAAACTCCACTCTGGCTTCTGCTTCTTTTCCTGGAAAGTATTCTGGCACTCTTATGAGGGCTGAACGGTTTCTCTTACTCCAAGTGACATATACTGGGGCTTCATAGCCAGGAACAAGCCTCTTATAACTGTTAACGGTGGGTGCTACAATGGCGCAGAGGGCTCTGGAGTGGTCTAAAATGCCCCCTATGAAATATCTGCATTCTTGTGAAATGTGGGCATAACCTTTTGGGTCATAAAAGATGTTTTTTCCAGTTTTGGAGTTGAAAAGGCCTAAATGAACGTGCATGCCATTGCCGGGTTTTCCAAACCATGGTTTAGGCATGAAAGTGGCTATCCAACCATATTTTTTGTCCGCCACAGCCTTTGCTGCAAATTTGTATCGAATAATGTTGTCTGATGTGGTTTTTGGGTCTGAATAGGTGAATGTAATCTCGTTTTGGGCTGAACCCACTTCGTGGTGCATTCGCTCCACATTAATTCCCATGATAGATAGAATATTGGATAAATCCATCCGATATGCTTCTGTAATGTCCCGACCGGGCACTATATCAAAATATCTCCGTTCATCCACAACATGGCTTTCAACGGGATTAATTTCACCCTTCGCATTTTTCTGTACAAGATAAAATTCCAATTCTGCAGCGGCACTTGGTTTATATCCTTTCAAAGATATTTTTTCCATAGCTTTTTGGCAAATAAGCCTTGGATCGCTCTCCAATGGTTCTCCATCAGGTTTGTAAATGTTGCAAATGAAGCTTACAACACCTTTATCGTAAAAGTAGTAGGGAAAAACCGTAAAGGTGGAGGGATCCGCCTGCAAAAGCATGTCGCTTTCTTCTATGCCTACCCCACCCATGATTGAGGAACCATCAAACCCTATGCCTTCTGTTAAAGCTTTTTCTGCCTCCTCCACTGGAACTGTTCTGCCTTTTAAAGCTCCAAGAATATCGGTGAAATGGAGTAGGACGTAATCAGCGTTTTTCATAAGCTTAAGATAAATGTCCAAATTTTGTGTTACGCTTGCTGTTCTTCGCATTTAGCCACCTTTTGAAGCAAGTTTACAGTAAAATGCATTATTTTAATAAATATAAAAGTTTTATTGACAAAAATTAGAACAAATGTTAAATATATAATATACAATCTGAATAAATGTGCAATATGATGGTGGTGAAAATGCAATTAGATAAAACAAATGTCGAAATCTTAAAGGCGTTAACCCTTGACGCAAGGCTTTCATCGCGACAAATAGCCAAACAATGCAAAAAATCTGTAAGCACAGTTCTAAGACGAATAAAGAAGATGGAAGAGAAAGGCATAATAAAGGGCTATTCGGTTCTTCTTGACCATGAAAAGCTCGGGTACGAGTTAACAGTAGTTACCGAATTAACAGTTTCTAAAGGTAGGCTTTTAGAAGTGGAAAGCGAAATTGCACGGCTTCCAAACGTCTGCTGCGTTTATGACGTTACAGGCTTAACTGACGCTGTTGTAATTGCAAAGTTCAAAACAAGGGAAGAACTGAGCAAGTTTACAAAACGCTTACTTTCCATACCCTACGTGGAACGCACAAACACTCACGTTGTGCTAACAACAGTGAAGGAAGACTTTCGAATCATCTAACAAAAAGTTGAATTCCGAATCTGAATTACAAAAATTAACCATCCATATTTTGTCTTCATAAGCCTAATTTAACCCTTCTTTTAAAGGCACTTTATCATTTAGGGGTGGATTTGTGTATTGGTTAAGCAGTATAGAACTGTTAAGTTGCCTACGAAGATGCTTGAAGCTGTTGAATCTATTATTAAGAATAATCCTGAATGTGGATACAGCAGCATTGCAGATTTCGTTAAGGATTCTGGTAGGCATCATTATTGCTGGTTTGTTCATAAAATAAAATTTGAAGAAGAATGATTCTGCCTTTTTTGAATCATGGGTGACTCCTAAAACTTTTCTTTAAAAACAAATACTCGAGAATTAAAATGAAAACTAAAAAAGCCATAATTACCATTCTGCTCGTCAGAGAAAGCGAAGAAAAATCTAATGAAGAACTTGAAAAGGAAATTTATGAGAGCCTTCGAAAGGGTTTGCCTATGATTCCATGGTTTGCAAAAGTGGAGAAAGTGAAGGTAATAGAAAGCTGAAACCATTTTAGCCAGCGTATCACTTTACCAAAAGTGTTAAAGCTCTTTTCGGTTAAGTAGTGAAAGCAAGATTTAATTTTAACTGTAAATTAGAGAATAAGAGGATACATTCCTAAAGCGGGGGTTGCCAAGCATGGCCAAAGGCGTAGGCCTGAGGCGCCTATCCCATAGGGGTTCGTGGGTTCAAATCCCACCCCCCGCACTTTTCACCGAACCCCCCACACTTTTTAGGGGGAGATTATTTGCGTTTTCTGTAGATTTTGTAGCCATCCCTTTCTGTGACATATTCAAATCCTGCCTCGAGTAGCTGCTTGTCCTCTTCTATTGTGTGGGCGACTCTGACCGTGTATTCGTCGTCGCCGAAGTCCACGAGCTGCGTGTAAACAAGCGTGTTGTTAATGTTCTTATGCCCCAGCACTTTCATGACATGGAGGATATCCTTGGTTTTGTGGTATTCCATTGTAGCTTTCCAATGCCTAAACGTGTGGAAGCTTATGCTCAGTATCCGAGGATTTTGAAGCTTTGAAGCGATTTTTCGCCTTTGTTTGTGGAACAGCCTTGCTTGGCTTTTCAACGACTTTTGGAAAACCCTGTCTGAGCTGGAACGCTCTTGCAAGGCTTTTAACATGCTTATGAGCTTATTAGAGACTTTGAAAACCCTTGGGATATCGCCACTTTGATATACTAGAAGCCATAAAAGATTGATATTTAACCTTAAGTGAGGGTGGTTTAAGTGAAAATTTTTCCTTACACTAGCGTGGAAGCGAAGGATGCAGAAAAAGGAACATTCAAGTTGAAAGTCAGATGGCTCATAACCAAGGATATAGGCGCTGACAATTTTGCTATGAGGCTTTTTGAAATGGAGCCCGGCGGTTATAGTCCTTTGCATTCTCATGCTTGGGAACATGAAGTTTTCATTCTGGAAGGCGAGGGCATGGTGCAAAGCGGAGGGGAAGAACGCAAGTTTAAGCCCGGCGATGTTATTTTCATTCCACCACACGAAGAGCATCAGTTTAGGAATACCGGCTCAAAAGTTGTGAAGTTTCTCTGTCTCATACCCTACACGCAAAAATGATTTTGCGTTCGCTAAAAATATATGCAAGTTACCCCATCTACTTCTGGGTTTCAGGAGACAAAATCATTGAAGTATGATGTGATAATCGTTGGAGCCGGTCCTGCTGGAATATTCTCCGCCTTAGAGCTTACGGAAAAAACCAAATTGAACGTTCTCATACTGGATAGGGGCCCAGATATTAATCAACGCAAATGTCCAGCAAGCCGAGGATTCGAATGCGTCCATTGCGAACCATGTTTACTTTTGTCTGGGTGGGGAGGAGCCGGAGCCTTCAGTGATGGCAAACTTACCTTATCCACGGAAGTTGGCGGTTGGCTTAATCAATATGTTTCTTCAAAGGAACTTGAAGAACTTGTGAACTATGTGGATTCCATTTACCTAAAGTTTGGTGCGCCAGAGCACAGTTATGGAGCGGACATTGAAAAAGTGGAGGAGATTGAACGGAAAGCCTCCTTGGCTGGTTTGAAGCTTATCCGCCAAAAGATTCGGCACATGGGAACAGAAAGATGCGCTCAAACCCTTAGAAAAATGAGGCAGGAACTAAACAGCAAAGTTGAGTTTAAACCAAAAACCGACGTTAAGGGGCTCATATTAAAAGGCGACGCTGTCGAAGGCGTGGAAACCGTAAATGGCGAAAAGTTCTTTGGAAAATATGTGATTGTTGCGCCTGGAAGAAGCGGGGCTGAATGGCTCCAATCAGAAGCCCAAGCCTTAGGATTAAAAACTCTTAGCAACCCAGTTGATGTTGGAATAAGGGTTGAAGTTTTAGCTTCCGTAATGGAAGAGTTGACAAGTGTCCTTTACGAGCCCAAACTCATATATTATTCAAAACATTTCGATGACCAAGTCCGCACCTTCTGTGTTGCGCCATACGGCGAGGTTATAACAGAATCCTATAATGGAGTTTTAACAGTTAACGGTCAAAGCTATGCAGAGAGAAAAACAGAAAACACCAACTTCGCCATCCTCGTGAGCACATCCTTCACAGAACCCTTCAAAGAGCCCATAGCCTACGGAAAATATCTCGCTAGACTCTCAAACCTCCTAAGCGGAGGCGTAATAATACAGCGCCTCGGCGATTTAGAAGCTGGAAGAAGGTCAACGCCCGAAAGAATATCAAGAAGCGTCATCAGCCCAACATTGAAAAACGCCACCCCAGGCGACCTAAGCTTTGTCTTGCCCTACCGTTATCTTACCGACATTCGGGAGATGGTTCAAGCTTTAGACAAAATCGCTCCAGGCATTTACTCAAGAGACACCCTTCTCTATGGCGTGGAAGTGAAATTCTACTCCTCAAAACTGCAGTTAAGCAATTGCTTAGAAACAAAAATTCGTAACCTCTTCACCGTAGGGGATGGAGCTGGTGTAACCCGAGGCTTAGTTCAAGCTTCAGCCTCTGGCATTTTGGTGGCGAGAGAAATTATAAAGAGGGAAAAACCGAAAGCGTGAATGGAATGTCAATAGTGCAAGAGATTAGGTGTTCAAATTGTGGCGCTCCCATATCTTTCGAGCCCGGCGAAATAATAGCCACATGCAAATACTGCGGCTACACTGTTGTCATAGAAACTGGGAAAGCCTTCACTTTTGAACATTCAATGCTCCTAAACAAATATGACCCGATGCAAATTGAAGAAGTTGTAAAAAGTTGGATGAACACGGGTTTTCTGAAACCCCCAGACCTTGCGCGAAAATCGAGAATTTTGGAAAAATCCTTAATTTACATACCATTTTGGATTATAACCGCAGAAGCAGAAACAACGTATAAGGGAATTTTTGAACGCATCACCCCAGCCGTTGTTAAGGAAGGGCAAATTAAGAAAAAATACAACTGGCTAATTTTGGCGAGGAAAGCAACAGAGTTCCCAACAAAAGAATACGATGTGCCATTAGAAGGCAAAATTCCCTACGACTTTAGGAAGATTGAGGGTTATGCCAAAATATTAAACAGCGAAATTGACAAGGATGAGGCTTTGGAGCAAGCCAAAGAAGAAATTGAGGAGCATCATGGATATTTGGCTCAGCAAGATGTGGACAAGGTAATTGAAATTAAAAACGAAATAAAGGTTAACCAAGCAGTTTACCTTCACGCCCCCATCTGGTTTATAAAATATGAGTATAAGGGCAAAACCTACCAGCTAATAGTAGATGGGGCAACGGGAACCGTTGTGAAGGGTGACATACCCCCAGCTGGTTTTGGAATATTATAACGAAACTTTAAAAGAAACAATTACAAAATAATAAGTCAAACATGTCTTGAGGAAATAAGATGAACGCTGAACGTAAAATATTCGATTATAACGTTGGAGCTCTCGTTATTCTTGTCATATCCATAGGGTTAGCGGTAGTTGTATACGGTATGAACATGATTCCCCTCGATATTTTTAACATTCCCGCCTGGCTTCTCGGTCCCCTCGGAGTTTACACTATCATCTTTTCCTTCATAGCTGGCAAGGAATCAACTTATTATCTGGTTTGGGGCATCGTAATGTTTGCGGTTGCGGCGGCTTCAGCCTTTTATAATGTGGTAAATCCCTTTGTTGTTTTGGGCATACTTTTAATTGTCATTGCTGTTATAGGTATAGTTGCATACTGGAGGAGTAAAAAATGAGTGGAAAAGACTATTTAGAAAAAGTTCGAAAAGAACGAAGTCTTCTCGAGAAAATTATGGGTTACATTCCAGGATACAGAGGCTACAAAGAAAAAGAGCTGAGAAGGGAAAGCGACCGTCTTGTGCGGATGGAGGTTGTGAATAGGCTTAAGGCTGCGAAAACTGCTTTCAGAAGAAAATTTGCAAACCCCTTATTAATTCAGAAGCTTTCAAGTGAAGACACGTTTAGGTTTGAAACGCTTACAGCACGCATTGATAGAGTCACCCAACGCATAGACAGGGCAGTGGCTGGGTATGCTGGGATGTTTGATGCTGTCAAAGTTAAAGAGGATAAACTTGACACCGTGATTGAACATGACTTAAGTTTGATAGAAAAAGCCGAAGCCATAAAAGCAGATGTTGAAAAAGTAAACGAGCTGGAACCTGGAAAAGACGATTGGAGAACGGCAATGGATGAGCTAATATCAAAAGTTGAAGAACTCGACAGCCTTGTGGATAAGAGGTCAGAGCTTCTTAGAGGATTGGGAGGATGACCTCAGCCCGCTATCGCCAAATTGGAGTAAAAATGGCCAACTTCCAGCAGGTTTTGCCAGAATACCTTAAGCAAGTTGGTTGGAACACTAAGAAAATTATTCCAGGCGAAAGAAGCTTTATGCTTGAACTAAAAAAGGGCTTCTTCGAAAAAGCGACAATTAAGGTTAGAGGAATACCAGAAGACGTTTACGTTGAGGTTGACGGACCATCGGATTTAATGGATGTTGTGGAGCAAGCTTTGGCAAACTCATGTGACAATCCAAGCGCTTTAATCGGGTGGAAAGAACAAGAGAAACAAGAAGCCATGGAAATGGCTAAGAGCTTAGGGGGAGTTTTACCGACACCACCCACTGCCCCCGTTCCAATTCAACCACAACCGCCGCTAACACCGAAGCCTAAACTTGAGGCTTGCATGCACTGCGGAGCGCCCCTTACATATAACCCAGAAGAAGTTCTTGTAGTTTGCAACTACTGCGGATACGTTAATAATACCACCGGCGAACAGCCTCCAAGATGTAGCATGCTGCCGATACTACTTACTGGTTCTCAGACATTGGAAATAGCAAAGAATCATGTGGCAAAAGGAATCCTCGTAACTCGTGGAATGGCTGAGCGTGCAGAGTGGGGCGCCATTGTTCTACGGTATGTTCCAAACTGGGCTGTAACCGTTCAACTTGAAGGAGAGCTTGAAGGGAAAAAGGCGTTAGTAAAGGCAAAGGACACAAAGAGTCAACTAGCCCAAGAAGTGGCAATGCAAGCTTTAGGAGGAGCTCTTGGCAGCATTTTCGGCGGGGCTGGAAAAGGAGCGGGAAAAGCGTTAGCCGATAGAAAGGAAATGGTTTCAGTTAGCGAAGCGATGGATGTTTTTGTTGTAGCTCGCAAAGCAGCCCAATACCAGCCTGATGTTGGCGCCTACAAAATCCCCCTTGATAGGAAGGAACCCTTTAAGAAAACAGGAGAAGAAACGCTTAATGTTGAAATAAGCGCTCAAGAAGCCAAGGAAAAAGCTAAAGGATTGGCTCTTCAAGAGTTAAGGTCAAGATATACTTTTGTTTCGCAATTTGACGTTGCAGCCTATCCTATGGAAGAGCCTGAACTAATATATGCGCCTTGGTGGTTTATAGAATATCGTATGGGTGGGAGGTCATTTTCCGTGATAGTTGACGCATGTAATGGAAGCGTCATAGCTGGACAAAGACCTTGGATTCCTAAAGGAGTGATTTAGAAGGAGGTGAGTTTGGTGCCAAAAGTTATTGAGTGGGTCGGGGCGAGGGAAGGAGACATCGTTTGGAAATATCCAATAGAAGAAATTGCATGGGGAGACAACCTCATAGTCCACGAATACGAGGCAGCAGTTTTCTTCAGAGATGGCAAAGCCTATGATGTCTTTAGAGCTGGTCGCCATGTATTAAGCACGGCAAACCTACCATTACTAACAAAGATATTTTCAAAAATTGCTGGATTTGACAAAGTTCCTTTCAGGGCAACTGTTGTTTTTGTCTCTTTGAAGCAGTTTCAAGGGAAGTTTGGAGCGCAGGGGCAAACAAAAGAGCTTGCACCATTAAAGTTCTTTGGTGGTTTCTGGTTCAGAGTTGAAGAACCAAACCTTTTCGTCAACGAAGTTGTTGGCGGACAAGGAGCCTTCACCACGGATGGGCTTCAGAACTTTCTAAGAGGATACTTCAATGAAAGGCTCATCGACACCCTAAGCCAATATTCGCTGGCAGATGTATACGGCAAACTTGACGAAACAAGCCTTCTTGCTAAAAACGTGCTTTTCGATGCCTTTTCACGAATAGGTCTTGAACTCATCGATGTGAAGTTTGAGGGAATTGACACAACCCCGGAGTGGAGAGACAGATTATTCTACATAAAAACTGGAGTGGGCGCAACCGAAGTTCTAAGAATGGAAACAGTCCAAAAATCAGCCGAAAGTCTATCAAAGAGCCCGGGCGCGGCAGTAGGGGCTGGAGCAGTGATTCTCCCACAAGTGCTTCAGCCAGCAGCGGCACCAGCGCCGGCAGCGCCTATGGTGTTGTGTCCAAAATGCAACTTCCAAAATCCACAGACAGCAAAGTTCTGCAGCAATTGCGGTGCACCGTTACAAGCTGTAGGCATTACATGTCCAAAATGTGGCACATCAAACCCTGCTGGAACTAAATTCTGTGGCAATTGTGGAACGCCGTTGCAAGCCACTACTAAATGTCCTAAATGCGGTTCAGAAGTTCAAGCTGGAGTTAAGTTCTGCCCCAACTGTGGAACAAAACTCGAGTAACCATTCCTTCCACTATTTTTATGATTGCCAACAATTCCCTGTTGTTTAGTTAATTGGCATTTTAAAGAGGATAGTGGTTGTGCTGTTTCTGTAACATTTTTATTTCCTTTTTAATTATGCTATAAGGAGCATGACGGTAATGAGCAAGAAGATTATCGGCAGAGGCACATGGTACGATAAAATGGCTGCAAAAATAATTGAGAGGGAGCGGAAGCTGGGTAGAAGTTTAGACCTTATCAGAACTGAGATGGGTTTGGGCGCTTCTGGTTTCCCCCACATTGGAAGTTTAGGCGATGCTGCCCGTTCCTACGCTGTTACGTTAGCTTTAAGGGAACAGAACTATCGTTCCGAATTGATAGCCTTCTGTGATGACAAGGATGGATTGCGTAAGGTTCCTGCTGGATTGCCAAAATCCCTTGAGAAGTATTTGGGTTTTCCAGTGTCCGAAATTCCCGACCCCTTCGGTTGCCATGAAAGTTATGGTAAGCATATGAGTTCATTGCTGCTTGAGGCTCTGGACAAGTGTTCCATAGAGTATCGTTATGTTTCTGCAAAGGAAACCTATGAAAAAGGAATGTTGAATGAAGAGGTTGAGGCTTTGCTTTTGAACGCCAAACGGGTTGGAGAAATAGTTAAGGAAGAGGTGGGACAAGAGCGTTACATGGAAGTCTTACCATATTTTCCAATATGCGAAAACTGTGGACGAATATACACAACCAAAGCCATAGAATTCTTGCCCAAAGAAAACAAAGTTCTCTATGTCTGCGAAGGCATGGAAATCAAAGGCAGATGGATTGAAGGTTGCGGTTTCAAAGGCGAAGCTGATGTGAAGAAGGGTGAAGGCAAACTTTCGTGGAAAGGTGAGTTTGCTGCCCGATGGAAGGCTCTTGACATAAGATTTGAGGCTTACGGCAAAGACATAGCAGATTCTGTTCGAATAAACGATAGAATTTGCCGTGAAATACTTGGTTATGAACCTCCATCCCACGCCATGTACGAAATGTTCTTAGACAAAAGCGGAAGAAAAATTTCAAAATCTACAGGAAACGTTTTCACGCCACAAGTTTGGTTCCGTTACGGTTCTCCCCAGTCACTGCTTCTGTTAATGCTGAAAAGGTTTGTTGGAACCCGCACCTTAGATGTTACAGACATACCCGCATACATGAATGAACTTGATTATTTAGAAGACATATACTTCGGAACAAAAAAGCTGAAAGACGAAAGGGAACTTGCAAAACTTCGAGGCTTATACGAATATTGCTGGGTCCTGAAGCCTCCCTCAAAACCAAGCATCAAAGTGCCATATAACTTGCTGACATTCTTGGCTAAAATGGCCCCCAAAGAAAAAGAAGAAGAATTCATAATTGAAAAGCTCCGAAGTTATGGCTACTTGCAGAAAGACCAAACCCTAGATGAAAACTTGAAGAAGCGCGTTGAATATGCCTTTAACTGGATAAGAGACTTCGAGGAAATAAAAGAAACAGCAATAACCTTAACGCCAGATGAACAAGAGGCAATAAAGGAATTAATTGAAACATTAAAAGTTGAAAATGAAGCTGAAAAAATCCAAAACGCCATATTCAACACGTCCAAAAACCACGGCATACAACCAGCAAACTTCTTCAAAACCCTATACACAATTCTCTTAGGCGTGCCCCAAGGACCAAGATTAGGCCCATACATCCTAGCCATGGGAAAACAAAACGTGATTAACGCCTTAGAAAGAACCATAAAAACTCATAACCGCATTGCAAGCAATTAAAAACCCTTTTATGACAATATTCAGATTTGTTCTATGGGCCCGTAGTCTAGTATGGATTAGGACGCTGGCCTGCGATGCTCGGTTTTCTTTTCGTTTTTCTTTTTTCGTTTCTTCAGTTTGAGCCATTTTTCTTAAGCCTCCTGCATTTTTTGAAGGTATTCGGTTAGGGCTTCCTCGATTATTTGTTTTATTTTGCCGTAGGTTTCTGTTGGGTATTTGCGGGCTATGTAACGCCTTAATCTTTCTTCAAGCTCATCGTTTATTATTATTACGAGTTTTCCCATTTTTTCGCCTCAACTGTAATTAAGGGTTGATTCTATATTTAAGGTTTTCTATAATTACGTAAGGTTTAAATACTTGTTTATGGCATTATAGAATTGTGGAAAGGTGGAAAGAAATGGCGAAGAAAGTTTGCAGCGTTTGCCTCAATGTGATGCAGCTTGTGAATAGGCTCGAGGGGCAATATTGGGTTTGCCTGAAGTGTGGCAACGAGGCCCTACCATAACCATAATTTTCCCTTTCTTTTTGTTTTGTTTACGATGATGATGAGGGCGTTTCTGAATTTTTTGGTGATGATGAGGATACGCTCGGCTGAGTAGAAAAAAATTCACGTTTTAAAAGAAGCGTTTATCTGCCCGCAATTTAGAAAAGAGCTTCATAAAACGGTTTTTGCATTTTTTTTCTCCCATACTATTGAGGGGAAAAGGGGGGTGTTTTTGACTGAAATTAGCTTACAAAAAACGACATTTTTCTAGTTGCAATTCAGAAAAGGGCCTCATAAAACGGTTTTTGCATTTCAGTCAAAGCAACTATTAGGGGGGCGGGGGGTAAAAATTGCGGGGGGCATATGGGTTTTGTAAATACCGTTATTTATGTTTATTATTGAGGAAGAACGGGGGTTTTGTAAATAAAATTTGCCATTATTATTGAGGGAGTGAGGGGTTCTTTTTGTGGGGCGGGAAGCAATTTCTGATTATTTTTAGTCTGTATATATGGGGGAGTGAGGGGGTAAAATTGTGGGGGGCGAATGTAATTTATGAATATTATTAGAGAGGAAAACCCCTGTTTTTGTGGGGGGCGGCGAACCCCTCGTTATCTTTCACGGTTAAACTTTTATGGAGGTGAAACGATGGCAAAGAAGCTTTCAAAAGAAACCGTAATTATTGAAGTGCAACTCGCAAAAAACGACTACGAAAGACTTGTTAAAAATGCTGAAGAGAAGGGTTTCATAACTTTAAGCGAATACATCCGCAACGCTTTACGCAATGCATAGTCACCCTTTTTTTAGGTGGCCCAAACCTCGGGGCTCCTCAGCTTGAGGTTTGGTTCGGCTTTTCTGGGGATAAAAAAACAAGAGGTGTTTGAAATGCAAATTTTGAGAAACGGAAAAACCGTTAAGCCTCAAAATTTAGAGGCTGAGGGCTTAACGGATTTAAGCCCCGAAGAAACTTTCTTTTTCGTTTTTGTATGTAGGGGCCCAAAATCAGCCTATAAGCGAATTGAGGAGTTTGTAAAGGGCAAAACCGAGGCCAGAGTGGTTTTCCAGCGAATCAGCAAAAACTACCTTGTGGTTTCAGAGCTGCAGACGAGGCCCTTAGGGGTGGTTAAAGATGGCCCGTAAACTGCTACATCATGGCTTAATCAGCGAGGAATTCGAGCCCAGATGGATAGGCACGGATTACTTTGATTTCTTTCATAAACCATGTGCTAACAAAGAATGGCATGGGCTAAGCGATATTACAGCGGTTCTCATTGACAATCAAGGCCGAATAATCTTTAATCTCAAATGTAGAGATTGCAGGGCTAAAGACGCTTTGAAAACAAGCCCACAACTCTTCAGAAGCAAAGAAGAACGCTTAGGCGAGAACGAGGTTCTCCAGCTATTTCACTTAAGCCCAAAGTTGAAAGCGAGGGTTAAACGCCATGTCTGGGATAACTTCTGAGCTTGAACGCATCGAAAAAGAAGCCAAAACTGAAGCATTAGAGGGCTTAGCGTCAAGCAAAGAAGAGTTAGCGTTAAAACTTCAAAGCCTAGAAAAACCAATAACCATTCAGGGCCTCCAGCAAATTTTAGACACAACAATTAAATGCGACGGCCCAAACAAAGTCATAAGCTTTTTAACAATGCTTCTCACTTACACGGATTCGGAACAAATAAACTTAGGCTTCCTAGCTGAAAGCAGCACAGGCAAAAGCTACATACCCCTAGAATTAAGCTGGTATTTCCCACAAAACGACATAATCAAGTTAGGCTATGCCAGCCCTACAGCGTTTTTCCATGAATGGGGTAGTGTGGAAAAAACGGAAACTTTTGAAGGTGAAAAACACGCTAAAATCCACATCAATTTAGCAAAGAAACTATTAATCTTCCTCGATATGCCTCATACGGGCCTCTTAGAAAGGTTAAGGCCCCTGTTAAGCCATGATGAAAGGCAAATACAAATCCGCATAACAGACAGAACCCAAAAATATGGCATGAAAACAAAAACGGTTATCATAACGGGCTATCCCACAGTGTTGTTCTGCAGTGCAAACGAAAGCCTTAATGAACAAGAGAAAACGAGGCTTCTGCTTTTAAGCCCAGAGAAAAGTCAAGAGAAGCTATTAGCAGCCCTAATGCTGAAACTGTTAAAAGAAAGCGATAGAGAATCCTTCAACCGTTACATGGAAAGCGAACCCTCCAGAGTTTTCTTGAGGGCCCGAGTTGAATGCATAAGGGCTGCGGGAATCAAAAACATCATTATCCCCGAGGATTTACGCAGCCAAATTTTGAAAAGTTTCCGAGAAAAACGCAGATGGCTCCAGCCTCGACATTTAAGAGATATTTCAAGGCTCCTAGCGTTGGTTAAGGCTCACGCACTCTTAAATTATGCACACAGGCCCAGAAACAACGACACATTAACCGTAAACGCTGAAGATATGGAAGCGGGCCTAAGCCTCTACGAGGCTGTAAGCGAACCAAACGAGTTAGGTGTAAGCCCCGAACAATATGAAATTTACAAGGCAATGCAGCAAGACGGAGCCGAAGGCTACAACATAAGGGAATTCCAGAAGCTTTACTTCAAATATTTCTACAAACCCGTAGGCTATGGGAAGGCATGGAAAATTCTGAATAACCTTTCAAGTGCAGGGTTATTAACCGAAGCGGTTGACGAAACTGACAAACGTCAGAAAAAATATTTTCTCTTCAGGGTGAGGGTAGATTCTCCCTCTACTCTATGCACCCCCTCTGAATATAATTCTTCTAATGGAGAGAATGATGAAAACTATTTTACGGGGGGTGCGGATAAAGATACATCAAATTTTACCCCCACCCCCTCGAGAAAATATCTGGAGCCTTCTGATGGTGCAGTTGAACGTTTGGGCCCTAGTGAGGCTGCTGAGAAATGTGAGGTTTGCGGTAAACAGGCTGTTGAATACAAAGTTTACTTAGGAGGGCAATGGCTGAAACGGTGCAGCAGTTGCCTCGAGAAAATGAAGGCTAGCGGGCTTAGGCTTCACTATGAACGTTTAACGGAAGGTGAAACCAATGAAGTTTGAAGTTGTGCAGGGCAAAAAGGGGCCCCATGACAAAGTCGTGCTTCTAACCGCAAACCGTGAAGCTTTGAAAGTTGAAGATTTGCTTTACATTCTGAAAATTTGGTTTGAAAGCGAAGAGGCGGATTATCCGCCAAGCCTAGGCTACGAGGGAAAGGCAATGCTGCTTAAAGCAATCATAGACGTTTACAGTGGCCATCCAATAGAAGCCATCCTTAAACGTTACAATTTGAAGCGTAAACAGAACGGTTTTTCTTTCAATTTTAAAGTTGAGGGAGGTGAAAACGTAAATGGAATATGAAAGTTTGTGGAAAATGAAGCCAGATGCTCAAAAAATCATTATGGAACTCGTAAGCTTCCTTAACGAAAAACTTCCAAATCAAGAATCATTAATAGCCCGATACAAACTTTTTGAAAAATCAAAAGAGCTGCAGGCTGAATTTAACAAAAGGCTTGTTGAGAAAGGTTATATTCGAATTTAGGAGGTGATGTTATGCAAAAAAATAAAGATGATAAAATTCCGCAAAGCCCCGACAGTTTCAAGTTTAATCCGCAACAATTGCCGAGGCCCGAGCCCAAGGCAGATGAGCCCATAACCGTTGTTTTCGGTTGGCATAGTGGCCCAAGTGTTCCATTATACACGCCTCAAACTGAACCGCAAGACATGATTAAAAGAACCGTTTTGAAAACTAAGTGAGGGCCTAGGCATATGCAATTTTTTAGAAAAACTTCTAGTTTGGAAACTTTGCAGCAACAGTTAAGGGATATTGATTCGCAAATGACAAGGTTAAACGTGGAAATCCAAAATTTAACAGATAATTCAAAAATGGATTCAGTATTGAAGTTTTGGCTTGAAGCACGCTTGGGATTCAGCTATGATGAGCAAAAAGCAGTTTACAATAAGCTTTTAAACGAGAAAAAAGCTTTGCTTAGCAATTTAACAAAGGAAAAACAGAAAATTGAAACTCAACTTCAAACATTATGGGAAAAAGAACGTTTACGGGCTATGAAAATCCGCTTTGAGGGCCAAGGTATTTTAGATTCAGACGGTTCTGTTTGCCGAATTCAATGCCAAAACTGCAAAAACGTTTATGTGCATGATTTTAAAATCTATGGAGCCTTTGAGAATATTTTAGCATGCACAAGCCAGAACGAGTTGCAGTTTCTATATAACCGAGGCGTCAATGTTTTCGAGGTTAAGTGTCCACGATGCAACGCTTCAGTTGTCATTAAAGTTTTCAGGGGCCATGTATGATTATGAGTGAACTTAAAACCTACAATGTTGATGGCGGGCTAATCCTTAATGTTGGAGATTACGACGTTGCCGTATTCAACCTTTGGCTTGAATGCCCCGCACCAGAAATTAGAATTTTCAGTTTTCAAGGCTTTCTATGCCAAATTGAATATCCCACATCTTCAACTAAAAACGTTTTCTTAACAATCCAACCAGAAACTCAAGCACAAGGCAAAATAACATTCCTAAAAGGCGACATGAACCATGTTTTAATTTTTCAATCCTTAATGGATTTCCTTACAAGTTGGGGCCGTGAGGATAGACAAGCACTTTTCAAGCTTTACGTTACAGGCGAGGGCTACCCCGTAAGATATGAACCGCTTAACTGTTTGAAAGTTTACCCGCAAAAGTAGCCCCCCTTCACGTTTAGCTGAGGGCTGCAGCCGTAACCAGCCCAATGATGATTAACAACCGCAACCCTAACCCATAGGGGGGGTAGCCCCCATAAAAAGCACAAGCAAAACTTATTTTCGAAAAAGAAGCTTAAAATAGCCCCCGTTCCCAAATTTTTTAGTTAAATTTAATGTTGAAACTTTACATTTTTGAACATTCCACTCAAAGGAATTTTCAAGCCTATTTTTCTAAAACGAATAAAAAAGAGGAAACAAAAGCGAATCTAAAGCCCTTTCTATTTACGCTTTCGAAATATTTTAGCCCCATCCACTTCCGTGACGTATTCAAAGCCCTGTTCAACCAAACGGCAGGCTTCCTCAAGGCTTCGGGCTACGCAAACATGAAACTCGTCAGAGCCAAAACTTAAGTTTTGAAGGTAGAATAATGCTGTTTCCAGCTTTTTCCAACCCATCACTTCTTTAGTGAAAAGCACATCTTTAGTTTTATAATAAGTCATGGAAGCTTTAAAGTGCCTCAAATCATACAGCCTAATAGTGTTTAACTCATGTTCGTTAAGCCTTTCAGCAAGCCTCTTCCTATATTTAATCCACGCTTTAGTCATTTGTTTGGAAGTTGGAAAAATAGGCTCTTTGTTCCCAATTCTAACCAAATACGTTTTAAGCATAGCTACAACTGAGGGCCTAAGCTTTATTGTTCGACTATGATGGCCCTTTCTGCCACGCAAAGTTATCGTTTCTCTTTCAAAATCAATATCCCTAAGCGAAACGCAGCTTAACTCTTTAGGCATCGCCCCCGTTTCCTTAAGCAAAGTGAAAACAACCATGTATTTCCAACCGCATGAAGTAATAATTTTATTCAAAGTTTCCTCAGTTGGAATTTTAGGTTTATTCTGTTCCCACTTGTATTTTGGCCTATCCCAAACAACGTTATTAACAAGGCAATAGTAATTATACGCCTTAACAAGATTTCCCTTAAACCCGTTCCCCACAGGCTTGTTAGCGATAAACTCCTTAACCTTTTCAGCACTATCCAAAGAAACATTCTCAGCAATATGCCTCAAATAGAAACCGACTATTTTAACAGTCTGCTCTTCTAAACCACTATTTTTAAGTTTCACCAAAGTATTAATTATTTTACCCTTAACATCCTCAGAGGGTATTAATCCCGTTCTATGGGCCCGTAGTCTAGTATGGATTAGGACGCTGGCCTGCGGAGCCGGAGATCCTGGGTTCAAATCCCAGCGGGCCCGCCAAAAACAAACCGCTTACAGCAAAAGCAGCCTGTTTTGGGCTGCTTTATCAGCTGGCTTGCGGGGCCGTCCTGGGGCCCTCCCAGCCATTATGAGCGGCCGAGTTATACTATTTGCTTTTATCGGGTAAAAGTCTATATGACTGGAGTAATTATTATTGTTTGTTAATGGGGGTTTGTCAATGTATGAATTTGATGTTATAATATTGGAAGATGAGAGTGGCGGGTATGTGGCTTTTGTTCCTGCTTTGCCTGGCTGCCATACACAAGGGGAAACTTTACAGGAACTTATGGATAATGTGCGTGAGGCTGTGGAACTTTACTTAGAAACTTTAACTGAAGAGGAAAGGAAAGAGCTCCTTCAGCAACGGGTTGTTGGAATACAGAAAGTGAAGGCCCTTGCCTAAAATTAGGCCGCTACCTGGTCAAAAGATAATAAAGGTTCTTGAGAAAACTGGTTTTAAGATTATTCGCCAAAAAGGCTCTCACGTCATTATGATGAATGAAAAAGGAGTAAGAGTTGTAATTCCATTGCACCACGGGAAAGATGTAAAACCGGGTTTAATCAGGGCCATAATAAAAGAGGCAGTTCTCAAAAGAGAAGACTTCTTCAAACTTTTGAAACAAACCTAAATTTTGTCACGAAAAGTTAACTGATTTGACAAATTTTGTTTTTTGAGGATTTTCTCTGCTTCTTCTGGGAAAAGTTTAGACTGAGAAAAGTCTATGAAGACTATTGCTTTGGCGGTTTCATCTGTGGGTTTCGGCATTGAAATTTGAATACAACGCGCTATAACCCCATATTTCTCCGCCAACTCCCAACTTGATGCAAAACTCCCTTTTCGTAGCTTGCTTCTATGGCGAAACAGTAAATCTTTCTTCCACCAGTAATAATTATCCGACCAATATCAAAGGAGTTTAAATCTTTCAAATAATCAATGCTCCATGCTGAACGTTTCTTTTGAACTATTATTTAAGATTGGTATCAGATTTACAGCTTAAAGAATACCCTTTTCCAACCTGCAGTTTTGAGAAAAGAAATTTTATTGATGCTAATGATACATGAGCTTTTCTTCATACTTCCTTAGGTGTTCGCTGGCTTCGCCTATATCCATGAATAGGGCATCAACCCTCTCCACGTCCTCCAGAGTTACGCTTTTGCGTTTCATGGCCGCGGCGTTTTGGGCGGCTAGGCTCAGGAGTTGCACGGCATATCTGAGGGAAGATTTTGCTCCAATATTTGTCAGTCTTTCTAGAGCGTCGTTTTCTATAGTTACCTTTTCTTCTCTTGCTCTGATGCTTAGGATTTCTCTTATGCTTTCCGCGTCATATTCATGAGTGGCAATTATTACTGACCGATCTAGAAGGTCTAATGGGAAACCCATAGGACTTTTTACGTCTGTGCCGCGGATGGTTGTGACACCTCGGTTTGTTGCCAAAATAATTATTGGAACAAGCTCACTTTCTAAGGCTCTTCCGAGAAAGCTGAAGGCTTCTAAGTCTAATAAGTGGCTGTCGTCGATGAATAGGACGCCTGGGTGTATGAAGGCTTTTCCAGAATCCACCCACTCTTTTACTTGTTGGTCCACAGCCATGCGTACTTCTGTGTCTATTTCCTTTGATTCTGAGCCTCCAAAAAACAGTGAGAAGAATCCTCCTGACCGTTGCCTTGCGTTGATTTCGTCTAAATCGGCTAATGTAAGCGAGTAAACAAACTCTTTCTCTTTTAAAACGTCGCCTGTGGGTCTCGGAATTTTTTGGCTTGTGTCCACATCATAAGTTTTGCCTTTTGTGCTTTCTAGGCTTAAACCAAGGTTTGCCACTCTTCCCGTTTCTGCGTCTATTTGGATGACGTGACCCTCGGTTATTCCTTGCTGAATTATTTGTTGGGCAATGGAGGCTCCTGCTTCAATGGTTTTTTCTTGCTTGGTAGTTTTTAATGTTATTCGAACGCTTTCTGGAACCTTTTGGTAGGGATTGTAGGGGTGGGATGTGGTTCTTATGTCGATGCCTACAACTTCGCCTTCATACACTTTACGCATTTCATGTATTTCGACACCAATGCATTTTCTTATGGCTTCAATCAAGACTTCCGTTTTCTTGCGTTCGCTACTATAAATTTCGCTTCCACTCATTTGTATGAAGGGAACGTTAGGACCTAGCTCTCTGGATATGGCAACAGCAATAGCAGTCTTCCCAGTTCCTGGGGGACCAGCCAAAATCACTGTTTTTCCGCTTAGCTTACCTTCCTTTATCATTTCGACAACTAAACCAGCAGCTTCTCTTGCTTTTTCTTGGCCTACCATGCCATCCTTAACTTTTATTGCCTTCAAGTTTTTGTCTAAGCCTAAACCTTTAATGTGGGTGTGGGCTCCTACCCGTTCAAAACGGCTGATTTTGGAGGGGACCTCCTTTATTTCAGCCATTTATAAACCCCTCGGCGAAAATATTTTGGAGAAATTTAAAAACTTATCGCTTCAATTAAAAAGAAAATTAAACATGCAATTTTTCCGTCAAAATTAGTGGGTTGGTGTTTCCATTTCTTTTAGCAATTGGTCTATGTCTTTCCCTATGTTTTCGCCGTGGTATCCGCCCTCCAAGACGAAGAATGTTGGCTTTTTCAATGAGGCTATGCGTTTTCCTATTTCTCTGTAAGCCTTTTCGGTCAAGCCTAAAGAGGCCAAGTCTCCAGCGTGGGCATCAAATCCAGCGGAAACAGCAACAACCTCAAACTTATTTATGTCAATTTTGCTTAAGGCTTCATCCAACGTTTTTAAGTAAACTTTTTCTCCACAATCAGCCCACAATGGGAAGTTTAGACAGTTGGCCTCACAAGTGTAACCCGTTCCGGGATAATGCGGATGTCTATGTAGTGATATGTAGGTTACTTTTGGGTCTTTGGAGAAAATTTCTTGGGTTCCGTTTCCGTGATGGCCGTCAATGTCCAAAATTAAGGTTGGTTTGTCCAAATATTTCACTGCTATGGCAATATTATTTAGATAGCAAAAACCTCTGGTGTATGCACCCATGGCGGCACCGCTTCTGCCAACATGGTGTCCTGGGGGTCTCATGAGGGAAAAACCATTGATTTGGGCTGCTAGGATGGCTCCTCCAGCGGAAAGTCTTGCGTATTCATAGATGTTTTCGTAGGCTGGTGTGTCCGCATCTTCTACAAAGCCCTTCTTAAGGTTCCATAAGTATTCGACATCATGAACTTTCAGCAAGGCTTCTTCTGGCGCTGGTTCTGGTGTTAAAAATTCGTAGCCTTTTTGCTTTAAGATTTCATAGGCTTTTCTGACTCTTTCTGGGCTTTCTATGTGGGAAAATCCGTAGTTTAGGCATTTTTCTGAAAAGATTATTTTTGTCTTCATGAATGTTCACATCCATAAGCGTCTAATTGTTGTTTTCAAATTAAAATATAACCTCAACCCTAAGAGGTGTAGAGCTTTCAAGTGATAAAATAAAATGATGGTTTCAGAAAATCCCTTCGCCCTATTCCGCAGCGAATGCCGAAATGCCTTAGAAGACGCCATCAGAAAACTTTTTCCGAAAGCCGAAATCGCCCGTTTGACATTGGAAAAGCCACCAAGCCCAGATTTTGGTCAACTGGCTTCCTCCTTATGTTTTGAACTCGCCAAAAGCGTCAAGGAAAAACCCGCTGTTTTGGCTGAACGCATAGTAGAAGCCATGGACAAGTCAAAGTTTTCTTTAATTGAGCGGGTTGTTCCCGCTGGCGGTGGTTACATAAACTTTCATGTTGATTTTGCCAAGGTTTCGGCTTTGGTCATTCAATCTGTTAGGCAGTTTGACAAAGATTATGGTTTCGTAAAGGTTGAAAAGCCCTTAAAAATCATTGTGGAACATACAAGTGTAAATCCGCTTCATCCCATACACATTGGACAAGCCAGAAACCCCATGTTAGGCGATGCGGTTGCAAATATGTTTAAGGCCATGGGACACAAGGTTTTTCGCCACTACTACATCGATGATGTGGGGCGTCAAACAGCAGTCATAGCCTACGGATACAAAAAACTTGGCAAACCCAAACCAGAAGGAAAACCAGACCATTTCATTGGAAGAATCTACACCATCACAAGCTGCCTTATCGAAATTAACCGCCTAAAAAAAGAGCTTGAAAAAGCAAAAAAGGCTTCGCTAAACGAGGAAATTGCAAAAATTAATAGAGAATTGGACGATTGGATGTCTGTGGCTGTGGAGCTTAAAGAGCGTTTTCCGGAACTTTTTGAAAAACTCTTAGACGAGGTCAGCAAGGATGAGGACCCAGAAAATGAAGTTAATCGGCTAAATAGAGCCTATGAAGAAGGAGAAAAAAGGGCTAAAGAGTTGATAAGAGAAGTTAGTGAATTATGCCTCCAAGGTTTTAGGCAGACCTTGGGACGGGCTGGAGTTTTTTATGATTCATGGGATTGGGAAAGCGACTTTGTATGGAGCAACAGCGTCACGGAAATCCTTGAAAGACTGAAGAAGACGCCGTATGTTTTTGTTTTGGGCGGGGTTTTAGAGTTTGATGCTGAAAAGGCTGTTAAAGAGCTTAATTTGAAACAGAAACTTGGACTGAGAGAAGATTATGAGGTTCCATCTTTGACGCTTATGCGGGCAGACGGCACAACCCTTTACACCACGCGGGATATAGCCTACACTTTATGGAAATTTGAAAGAGCGGATAGGTTCATTAATGTTATAGGTATGGAACAAACCCTAGCGCAGTTGCAGTTGAAAATAGCTTTGCATGCTTTGGGTTATGGAGAAAAAGCCGACAATCTGGTTCACTTTGCCTACAACCTTGTAACTCTTCCGGGCTATAAAATGTCAAGTCGGAGGGGACGCTACATAACCTTTGACGAAGTTATGGATGAGGCTGTGGAGCGGGCTTACAAGGAAGTTTCAAAGCGTTCTCCCCAATTGTCCGAAGATGAAAGGAGGAAAATTGCGGAGTTTGTTGGCGTAGGAGCCGTGCGCTATGCCCTTGTGGAGGTTGACCCATCCAAGCCAGTCGTTTTCACATGGGACAGAGTTTTAAATTTCGAAAAAAACAGTGCGCCCTACATTCAATACACTCACGCAAGAGCCTGTAGCATCTTGCGAAAGGCTGCGAGAAAACCAGAAAACCCAGCCTATGAACTGTTGAAGGAGAAAATAGAAAATCAAATGGTTTTGGATTTGGCAAACTTCCCAGAAATTTTCGTTGAGGCAACTGATTTCCTCAAACCAAACATGATTGCAGATTTCGCGAACACTTTAAGTGACAAATTTAACACTTTTTACAATGCCCTACCCGTTATAAAGGCTGAACCAAAAGAGCTTAGCGATGCAAGACTTGCTCTCGTGGATTCGGTGAGAATTGTGTTAAGAAACGCGCTTAATTTGCTTGGTATAGTGGCTCCAGAAAAAATGTAGCATTTTATGGTGCACCTTCCATTATTGTGGTTGCTGTGCTTGTTCCTATGCGGTTTGCTCCAGCCTTGATAAAGGCTATTGCCTCTGCGTAGGTTCTTATGCCACCTGCTGCTTTAACACCCATGTCCTTGCCTACAGTCTGCCGCATCAATCTTACATCTTCAATTGTTGCGCCCTTTCCAAACAAGCCCGTTGAGGTTTTAACGAAGTCTGCTCCAGCTTCTTTGACGATTTTGCAAGCAGTTATTTTTTCATCCCTTGTCAAGTAAGCGGTTTCGATAATTACTTTTATAATTATTTCGTTGGATAACCGTTTAGCGTCCAAAACAGCCCTTATATCTTGTTTCACAAAGTCATAATCGCCAGACTTTAAAGCGCTTAAATTAATAACCATGTCTAATTCTTCAGCACCGTCCTCCACAGCCTTAACAGCCTCTAAAGCCTTTATTTCTGGTAATGAAACGCCGAAAGGAAAACCGACTGTGGAGCAAACCTTAACATCTGAACCTTTTAGCATTTTTGCTGCAAACCTTACGTAAAAGGGGTTGACAACTGCGCATTGAAAACCATATTTGATGGCTTCTTTACAAAGCCTTTCAATTTCTTCTTTTGTGGCTGTGGCTTTCACATTGGTTGAATCAATCATTCTGGCTAATTCTTCTTTTGATATTTTCAAATGCGTCATCCACCACTCTAATAAGAACGCAGACATTTAGCGATTTCTGAACATTTGACATTTCACACTTGATCTTAAACGGTGATTTTTGGCAAAAATTTCTTATATTGCCTTTAAAATCCTAAAAGGGAGGCATAACATGTCAAGCTCATACTTTGAGAGAAAGGTTGAACCCATAGAAGTTAAGGAAAAGAGCATATCCCAACTTTTGGCGGAAATGCGCAAAACCGCCTACCAAGGAAGGAAACTTGGAGAAGCAGTTGAAGTTTGGGAAGCGATGCTTAAAGAAAAAGACTTAACCATAATCATGGGATTGGCGGGTTCCATGAGCACCGCTGGACAATGGAAAATTGTTAACTGGCTCATAGAAAAACGCTTCATAGACATTCTAGTTTCAACAGGAGCAAACGTTTCAGAAGATATTGTGGACGCTATGGGGCTTGGTTATTGGCAAGGCACGCCCTATGCTAATGATGCAGCCCTTGTGAAAGCCGACATTAACAGATACTACGACGTTTACGGAAAAGAATCAGATTACAGACAAATGGAAGAACTCATGACCGAATTCATGCTTACACTAAAAACGAATTTTGCATACTCATCAATGGAACTGCTTTACCTATTTGGCAAGTGGTTAAGCAAAAAGGGAATAAAAAGCATAGCCGCAGTAGCAGCAGAAAACAATGTTCCAATATTTTGTCCAGCAATATCAGACAGCGCTTATGGCGAAGCCTTTCTAATGGCAAAAAACAAAGGGCACAACATTCTGTTAGATCAGGTGAAGGAATTCGATCAGTTTGTTGGCATAGGCGAAAAAACAAAGGACATAGGAGTCATTTACATAGGAGGAGGCGTGCCGAAGGATTTCACCCAACTCATAGCCATATCAATATCACCAAAAACAATGGACAAAGGCGTCCCTGGAAGAGAAGGGTTCAAGCGCAAAAGCATAAAGGAATACTATTACCCACATAAATATGCCATCCAAATAACCACAGATTCCCCGCAGTGGGGAGGCTTATCTGGCTGCACCTTAGAAGAAGCCATAAGCTGGGGCAAAATCCACAGTCAAGGAAAAAGAGTGACAGTCTATTGTGATGCAACCATCGCCTTGCCACTGATAACTCATGCTCTCAATGAAAGAGTAAAAGTTAAGAGGAAGGCTCCAGACCTTTCATGGCTTTTCAAAAGCGTCTCTCATTAATGCTAAAGCCTTGTTATGAGCGAACATACCATAATTGGAAGAATCAGCGAAGCATCACCCTCAACCATAACCGTATCCGCTTTCTGGCTTATCTTACCCCAAGAAACTGCTTCCCTCGGTCTTGCGCCGGATAAGCTTCCATCCCACTCATCGGCAGTGCAAACATAAACCGCATAGTCTAACCCTTCTCTGAACTGGTTCCACCAGAGTGTGTGATGCTTTGATATTCCGCCGCCAACAATTAGTGCACCCGTCTTCTTTGCTGTAAAAATGGTGTCGCTGAGTTCACCTGAATCTTTCAATAGGTTAATTTTTAAGTCATGCTCTTGCGAAAAAAGCCAAAGTTGATAACCAACCGCTCCATCGGTTATGCCAGGCACATAAACTGGTATGTTATTTTTTGCTGCCCAATAAAGGATGGAGCTTTCGTTGCATATGCGCTTTCCAATTTCATGGCATAATTGGCTTGTGGATATTTCCTTGACACCTTCACTCCATAAGGCTTGGAGAAGCTCCTGCATTTTCTTCTCAATTATCATTCCATAACTCTCGTTTGGAACCAGCACATTTCCTAAACGGTTTATCTTTTTCCTACGAAGTTCAGCGTCATCCATGAAAAATGAACCCTTATAATAGTTTTTCCAGCTTCTGGCAATGTCATGGTCAAGGGTTCCACAAGTTGTTATTACAATGTTAACAAGTTTTCGCTTTACAAGCTCCCTCAAAGCGCCTCTCGTTCCCGTTGCCACAAGGTTTCCAGTGAAGGAAAGAAACTTTACGCATTCCCCATCCTTAACCATCCTTTCTAAAATTTCCACGCCGACTGCCAATTTTCCAGCGGTAAAACCCCAAGCCTTTTCCATTTGCAAAACAAGGTCGTTTACACTCATGTCCCTAAAGAGATTATAATCTTCAATTTTCTCCATCGTTCATTTTCATCTCCATAATCAGACTAAATTGTGATGTTGAGGATAAATAACTGTCGAACCTTAGAAGGGCTAATTAACCAAGTAAGCTATGATTCTTTCGTATATGTCCTTGTTTCTTAAGTCTTCGTTGCCCGCGTAGATGCTTGGGTTGTCATTAACTTCCACCACCACATAATTGCCGTTAACTTCTTTGATGTCCACACCATAAAGCCCGTGTCCAACAACTTCGCAAGCCTTTAATGCCGTTTCCTTCAATTCTGCGGGAGCATTTTCCCTTTTAAGTGTCACAGTTCTTCCCCAAACAAAGCTTGGTTTTCCTCTCCTTTTTGCGCCGTGTTTCCATCTGCCTTTTGGCACCATATACTTGCAAACATACAAGACTTCACCGTTTAAAACCCCAACTCTCCAGTCAAAGGCTGTTGGCATAAACTCTTGAACAGCCAAAACATCGGATCTTCTGAAAAATCTTTTTGCAACTTCTCGAAAACTTGTTTCACAAGCCACCTTCTCCACATACCTAGAAAAACTTGTGTATGGCGCCTTCACTACAACAGGTCTTCCAAAGGTTTTGAAAATTTCCATTATTCGCTTGTGATGAAAATCGTCCTTGTTTAGGAAAATTGTTGGGATGTGCGGGATGTTATATTTTTTGAAGAGGGAATATAAGTGGATCTTGTTTCCGCAGATTTGTATGGATTTTGGATCATCAACCACATTTAAACCCATCTCCCAAGCTGCTTTAGAAACTATGTAAGCAGTGTAAAGCGGATCTGTTGTGGCTCTAATAAATACAGCATCATATTTTGGAATTTCTTGAAGGTTCTCTCTAAATAAAAAGTTAAACGTATGACCCATTTTTTCAGCGGTTCTTCTAAAGTTCTGTAGTGCCATTGCCTCTTTTTGATCGGAAAAGTTGTATTTTTCAACAAAACATGCTATTCTAGACAATTAATTGGTCACCGTTATTAAAAATGCGAGAAACTTCCTCGGAGATTATCCTTAAATCTTGTGGAGATATTTCCTCCTTTTTCAACGGTTGTAGCCCACACAAATATACGCTATTTTCGATACGCTGCACGTGCAATTTGCAAATGGGTATTCTAAAAACCTCATAGACCTTAGCTGAAATTTTCCTCACGTCTTCCTCTAAATCGCATTTTCCGAAAATGGACTTGAATGAAAGCATGCTTCCCCTTAAAGGTTGCACGCAAACATCAAATTTGTAGTTCATACCCAAACTTTTCATGGCTCTGTAGAGGGCGCTTCTATTCTTTGCAATTTTGTATCCATCATATGAGAATGGGTTAACCGCGAAAACAACAACTGGAAAGTTGAATTGAGAAATTATTTGTTTAGCTGAATCCGTTACTATGTAGGGAATTGTGGGGATTCCAGCCTTTGAAGCTCTAAGCAGTAAAAGGGGTATTCTATAAGCGTCTATGATGTTTTCGCTTGGCGGAATAACGGGATTGCCTAAAACTTCTGCGTGTAAGGAAACGTAATATCCAGTTTTTAAATATCTATAGTCATTGTTTATGTTGAGAGTGAAACCTTTAACTGAAGATTCGAGGAAGGTCGACGGTTTCATAATGGGCAAGTTTGTCGGTAGGTCGATGTTTGATACGACCAACACGCATGTGACACCAGATTATTGAATGCTCGGTATTGCACCAGTCATATTTAAAATTAACTGTATTCTTATATCCACATTTCAGAACCAAATATAATGAAGAGGAAAAGAATACGTACAAAACCCTCGAAGTCTTGGGTCCAGAACACGAATTTTCATTAGTTAACGAAGAGTTAAAGGCATTACCAATAGTGGACAAAGTCATAAAAGATTTTCACGGGCGCATCGTAAATTTTGTAGAACAACCCCACTTCACTTTTGGAAAGGAACTCCAACTACACGTTATGGAAATTAAACCTAACATGCCCTTCAAATCTCCAGAAAAATTCGAAGAAACTATGCATGAGGCAGTTTTAGCCATCGCAGACTTTGTAAAACGTAAATATGGAGCATATCTTCTCGGAACAGGAATGCATCCGTTACTCACACTTGAAGAAACCAAGGTGTGGCCCCACCGCCACAAACAGATTTACCAAGCCTATAGCAAGGTTTTCAACCTTAAACAGCATGGATGGCTTAATATTCAAAGCTTCCAATTAAACATTCCATACTTTAATGAGAAACAGGCAATTTTGATGCATAACATTCTAGCGGAAATCTGCGCTTATCTCCCAGCAATTTCGGCGTCATCACCAATTTATGAAGGAAAATTTGGCGCTTATGTAGACAACAGATTACACTTTTACATGACAAACCAGAAAGAAGTAAATTCAGTAACTGGAGACGTAATCCCAGAATACATATCCTCTTTTTCCCAGTATAAGAAAGAAATTATAGAAAAATACTCCATGGAATTAGCCAACAAAGGCGTAGACAAATGCCTCCTCCACAAGGACTGGGTTAACTCCCGAGGGGCAATTTTTCGGTTTGACAGAAGGGCCATCGAAATAAGAGTCATGGACGAGCAGGAATGCGTCAAATTAGACGTTGCCTTAAGCTGCTTTTTAAGGGCACTACTAAGGGGAATGATGAGGAATAATCCCAACCTTTTGCCTCATGAAAATCTTGTAAAAGACTTTAACTCCGTCATAGCCGCGGGATTAAGCGCAGAGGTCTTGCATCCCAAAGGAAAAACTGCCAAACAAGTATGCGAACACTTTTTCAAAATTGCATGGGAAAACGCTTCAAAAGAGGAAAAAAGATACCTCTCATTAATATGGAAGAGAATAGAGAACGGCAACCTTTCAGAAATCATAAAGGAAAAAGTTCAGAGGAGAGCTCAAAAAACAGATTTAAGAGAAGCAATTCTCGACGTTTACTTGGAGCTTGTGAAAAGCCTTATGAAGAATCAACCCTACTTCTAAAAGTCTATGAGGCGAAATCTGCCATGACCAGCCAAAGACAAGAAGACTTCTTTAACGTATGTGCCAATTGCAAGATTAGTTGCTGCCAAAACGCGAGACCACCGATAACACGAGAACGAAGAAGAATTATAGAAGAATTCCTAAAAGAGCAAAAAATTCCCATCCAAAACCCATTTTCCAAAACAATTTACACTTTTCCAAGAGAAGACACAGAAGGATATTGCGTATTCTATGACAAAAAAACAAGAAAATGCAAAATTCACCCTGTGAAACCAGAAACCTGCGTGGCAGGACCAATAACTTTTGACATAAACACGCAAACCCAAAAAATCGAGTGGTATTTAAAAATGGAAAAAATATGCCCCCTTGCAGGAGTTCTCTATAAAAATGGAGAAGCACTGAAAAAACATTTAGAGTCAGCTAAAAAAGAAATCCTTAGACTTGTGCATGAACTTGAACCAGAAGCTTTGAGAGCAATATTAAAAATAGAAGAACCAGAAACCTTCAAAATCGACCAAGACCCAATTGAAAGCTATATTCTTGACAAACTGCAAAGTTAACCATTATGCAACTAGTCTGCTATAAAAAATAGCGGGTATGATTTCACGTTGATCCAGTTTAGTCGTCATGCCTTGGAAAAGATGCGTAGGAGAAACGTGAGAATTGCGGATGTATATGCCACGATAAAGTCTCCAGACGAAGTTTATGAAGATGTTGAACATGGAACAATAGTCGCCATAAAAAAGATCAACGCTAAATCCCTAATTCTTGCTTATAAAATGGAGGCTGAAATAGTTAAGGTTATAACACTCTACTACACTACTAAATTTGACAGACTCCTTAGAGCCAAGATGGTGAGAGGCGCATGGAAGAGGGTAAAGTGAGAGCATGGTACGATAAATCAGTAGACATACTTTACCTCCTTTTTAAAGAAGGACCAAGCCACGAGGTAATAGAGGCAGACCCTGACGTGCATCTTGAGCTGGATGAAAAAGGAAAAATCATGGGTATAGAAATTTGGAATGCGCGAAAAAGTGGTCTCATAAGTCAAGTGGCAAAAGCCATAACTGAAATAGCCTCATAATAAAACCGAATTTGTGCATCCTTGCTAATAAATTCAAAAACAGCGAATCCGTATAAATAAAAAATTTTACAAGCTGAAGTTCGGACATCTTTAATTTTGGCGGGCCCGAGGGGATTTGAACCCCTGTTCTCCGGCTTTCTTCCGTTCTAGCCCGGAGGCTTGCGCACCTTTTGGCATATGGTGGTTCGGCGCCTTAATCCATACTGGGCTACGGGCCCATTTTTGAAATAGGTTGACGTGTCTAAAATTAGTTGTTATGTTTCGATTAGTTCTTCGTTTATCCACCAGGCTTTTTTCTTGCCCGATTTTTCTCCTGCATAATATTCTATTATGGGTTTTCCAAGTTGTTTTTTGGATGTTTTTTCTATTTTTCTAAGTCTGTTTAGGATTAGCCATCTGTTTGTTTTTAGGTATTCTGCCAGTTCTGGTGTGGTTGCGCCTTTGTAGTGGATTAGGTAGTCTATGATTTTTTGGTCTGTTTCGTCCGTGCAAAAGGCATGTGGATTTGTTTTTCCCTTTTCATATGTTAGTAATTCCAAGTCTGCAAGATACTTCCTTATTTCTGAAAATTCTCCCTCTATCTTTTCTAGTCTTTGTTCTAATTCGAGAATTTTGTCTGGTCTCGGTGTTTTTTGGAGTTTCTCCATGATGGCGTCGCGGATAAAATTGCTTCTTTCTCCTTCTGGGACACGTAAAAGCATTTCTTTGTATACTTCTTCGGGTATTTTTACAGATATGACCCTCAACTTTTCCAATAGAACTCCTTCCTTAAGCGTTTATTGAATTTTATTGTTGTATGATTTATTTGTGGATTTTCTTTCGCAAGTCTTTTAAAAGTTATAGGTCTAACTCTTACCGAAAATTAGTTAAGGGATTTATATGCCAAAGAAAACCACAATTTCCCTAATCAAGTGCGATGTGGGTTCTTTAGCAGGTCACCATGTGGTTCCAAAACCGCTTCTTAATGTTGCTGAGAAAAATCTTAAGGCAATGAAAGAAGAGGGTTTGATTAATAGTTATTATGTTTTTAATGTTGGGGATGATCTTCAACTGCTTATGGTTCATGAAAGGGGCGAATCCAATCCTGAAATTCATAAGCTGGCATGGGACACTTTTCGGGAGGCTGCAGACAAGGCTTTAGAACTAAAATTGTATGGCGCTGGACAAGACATATTAAAAACAGCCTTCAGCGGAAACATTCGCGGAATGGGACCAGGCGTTGCTGAAATGGAGATAGAAGAGAGGGGTTCTGACCCAATTGTTGTTTTTGCTGCTGACAAAACCTCTGGTGGAGCCTTTAACTTTCCAATTTTTCGCATCTTCGCCGACCCTATGAATACGGCGGGATTAGTGATAGACCCTAACATGGCTGGAGGCTTCAAATTTGAGGTTTTAGACACCATTGAGAACAAGAGTGTTGTGCTTAAGTGCCCAGAGGAAATGTATGAGTTAATAGCTTTGATTGGAACAGTTCAGCGTTACATGGTTTCCCGTGTGTGGCGGGCGCGAGACGACTTAATATGTGCAGTTGGCAGCGTAACCAGACTTTCACAGATTGCTGGAAAATATGTTGGAAAGGATGACCCCGTCATGATTATTAGAGCCCAGCATGGACTGCCAGCAGTTGGCGAAATTCTCGCACCCTTTATGCACAGCTATGTTGTTGAGGGTTGGATGCGTGGAAGCCATTGGGGACCAATGATGCCTGTAGGCTTAAAAGATGCAAAATGCACCCTTTTTGACGGCCCACCTAGGATTGTGGCGTTAGGCTTTCAAGTTTCAAATGGAAAAATTGCCAGCACTGATGATGGAAAACCCATGATAGCCGACTTATTTGATGATCCTGCCTTTGCCTTGGCTAGAAAGGAAGCTTTAGAATATGCTTCTATGCTTAGGCGTATGGGAGAGTTTGAGCCCGCCCGTTTGGGTCCTGAGGAGATGGAATATACTACTTTACAGCAGATTCTAGAAAAACTTAAGGGACGCTTTAAGCCAGCCTAAAGTTTAAACCTATTTGTTTAGGTGCGGCTGCTCTTTCTTATTTTTGTTAGCTCTTCGCATCGATTTTTCACAATTTCGTAAAGCCTCTTGCGGATTTCTTCGCCGAAAATTTTCTGTTCTTTGAGGAGAAGTGTTTTCCTTGCTAGTTCTACATCGCCCAAACCCATAAACCATGCCTCAAAATCTCCACGGTTAAGGTGAAATTCTAAGGAGCCAATATCAATCTTGGAGATTTTGTCGCAGAAATCTTGGAGACTTGCAGCGTGAATGTTTAAGGGTTTTCCAATGTCTGCATAAAAGTGGAAGGATTTTTCTATTGGCAAATAAGCCAAAATCTCTTCAGCCTTCTCCTTACTTATTTCTGGAAAACCGAGAGCCCTCTTACCTTTATCTGTTATAGAATAATATCCTTTTTCATTAGATTCAGCATATCCCATGCGAGTAAGTCCAATAACATGCATCATAACGGATGGAAAACCTAAACCAGCCTCTTTCGCTATTTCTGCAGCCTTGGCAGGCTTGTTTAGCATCCACATCGTTTCGAGAATTAACCTTTTAACAGGTGAAATACTCATATCGTTGCACTCCCCTTTTAATTTGTCAATATGTTATTAATAGATTTTTCAGATTTTCCCACTTTTAGGAATAGAAAAGCATGATTGCATCATTAAAAATAGAAGTTTAAAGAACCTCTACAGTAAAATAGAGATACTATTAAAGTGAGCTGTGAGAATGGGAAGTTGAAAGGAAGGCTTTCAAGCCGTTGGATACTCACCGCAACAATTTAAGCTTCTAAATTTATTAGGAAAGTAAATAAGCAGTGGGTTAGTAAGCATAGAGCACATTAACATAAAGGAAAACGGTGAAAAAGATGAAGATGGCTGTGCTGGTTTACGAGTATCCGCCAAAAATTGTTGGCGGGTTAGGGACTTATGCGGCTGAGATTACACGAAAGTTTGTTTTGATGGACCATGATGTGACAATTTTTACAATGAATGATGATGAAGGTAGTCTTCCTACAAGGGAAATATGGCGCGGCATAGAAATCCACCGCCCGCTACACATTGACATTTCTGATTCTCTGCCTGATGTTCTTGCGGAGGATGTTAAAAAATGGGGCAGAGGCATTCAGTTGTTCTCTAAAATTCTTGTTTATAACTATCTTAGCGCTTCAAAGCTTGTTAATGAGTTGATTAGGAAAGAGAATTTCAAGTATGACATTGTAATTGCTCATGATTGGCTCTCAGCTATAAGTGGAATAACCGTTAAAAAAGAGGTTGGGCTGCCCTTCGCGTTTCATGTGCATTCTACTGAAAAAGGGCGAACTCTTGGAAATGGCTCAGAGGTTGTAAGCAACATTGAACTTCACGGCGCTAAAGCTGCAGACTTAATTGTAACCGTCTCTTATGCCATGAAGGATGAGCTTATAAAACTTGGTTTTCCAAAAGACAAAATTCAAGTGTGCTACAATGGTGTTGACCCACAAAAGTATAACCCCGAAAATGTGAATACAGAGCAAGTTAAGAAGATAAGGGATTTTTATGGAATAAAAGATGACGAGCCCATGATTCTCTTTCTGGGAAGACTTGTAGGTGTTAAAGGGGTTGATAAACTAATAATGGCTATGCCCCATGTTTTGCAGAAAATACCCAAAGCAAAACTTGTCATTGTGGGGCTTGGCGACTTACAAGACTACTTGGTCAACTTGGTCAAAACCATAAGGTTGCATGATTCTGTAAAGTTTAACTTCGACTTTATTCCCGAAGAAGAACGCATTCTCCACTATGCTGCTTGCGATGTTGCAGTTTTTCCAAGCCTCTATGAACCCTTTGGAATCGTAGTTCTTGAAGCCATGAGCATGAAACGCCCAGTTGTTGTGGGCGCCGCAGGCGTAAGTGGAATGCGAGAAATAGTTGTCCCTTGCGGTGAAGAACAATGTGGCTTCCACATAAATCCAAACAATCCTGCAGACATAGCTTGGGGAATAACCAGCGCTTTAGAAAGTCCCGAAAAGGCAAGATGGCTTGGAAATAATGGTAGAAAAAGGGTTTTAAACGAGTTCACATGGGATAAGGCAGCCCAAAAAACAATTGAATTATACGAACAAATAATCAAACGGTAAACAAATTTTATCGGCGAAACCCTTGAAAAGTGGTTCCACAGAATTAAGAAGGAAAGTTGCAAGGGAAGCCGCAAGTCTCCTCTACTTTGGTGTTGAGAAGGAATATAAACAAGCCAAACTGAAGGCTGCAAGAACTCTTGGAGTCAAGTTTCTTCCAACAAACCTTGAAGTTGCGAAGGAACTGGACAAAATAGCAGAAGAAATCGAAGGCAAGTCACGAGAGGAACGTTTGATTCAAAGGCGAAAGGAAGCTTTAGAGTTGATGAAAATTTTAAGAGCCTACAATCCTCTTCTTGTTGGAAGCGTTTGGCGTGGAACAGCACACCACCAAAGCGACATAGACATAATAGCCTATCATAATGAGCCTAAAGCTATTGTAAAAACCTTGGAACAAAACAACTTCAAAATAGCAAAAACTGAATGGATAAGTATCACCGAACAAGGGAAGAAAATGGCGTCTTTTCACATATACTGTGAATCCGCAAGCGAAAAATTCGAAGTAATTGTTCGAAGCCCCGAAGAGGCTTATCATAGGGTGAAATGTGATGTATATGGGGATGAAATTACGGGTCTTTCTTTGCAAGAATTAGAAAAGTTACTTAAAGAGAATCCAACACAACGGTTTATTCCATCGTGATTTAGTCCAAATTTTAAAGAGGCTTAAATATTTGGGTTTCATTACATAAAAATTGAAGATGCGCCGCTGTTGAAGGTGCAAGTGTGGAATTCGACAAGGAAACATTCAAAAAACTTTTCCCAAACCTAGCCAAGGAATTGGATTCAAAAGAAAATAAAGTTGCAATAAACTCTGTTCGAACAGACATTCAAATGGGAGAAAGGGCTTCCACTGAAAGGTTTACTCATTACATGCCCGACGTAATAGATTTCATTAGGCGATGTGATACGGAAGAGCAAGCAAAAGAGATAATAGATTATATGGAGAAGAGGGGCGAAATAGAAAAGCAATACGCCAAAAAACTGAGGCGCCAGCTGAGAGCGAAGGGTGTGAGAAGTTTCGGACCCAAAAAAGAGGAAAACTACTACTTCAAGCATGGAGAACAACGATAACGCTTCAGATTTTTTCTGTTGGAACACTGTCAGGCGTGCACGCGGTATAATATTTTAGTTTATGCAGATGCACTCTCCTGATTACGTGGGGGTAGAGAATTAACTCTTCAATTTCCAATTCTTCAGCCAAATTTGAACTGATTTGTTTAAGTCTATGCGCTAATTTTTGGAGATTTTTCTTCGGGGAGAATGATGCCATAACTGAAGGGTGGCAACTAACTCCTGCGTCTGTTAGCTTTTGCAAGGCTTTTAACTGTAATTTGAATCCTTCGGGTTTGGCGCCGGTCAGCATGGCAAACTCTTCTTCATTGCATCCCTTTAACGAAACTCTTACATGAACAAAATCATATTTCGAAAGGCTTATGGAATAGTTGTCATCATACGCTATGAGTACTCCATTAGTTTCCAGTATAAAACTGAAGCCTCTGCCTTTAAGAGCATCAAGGAGCTGAAGTAAATGTTGTTTTCCCAATGTGGGTTCTCCGCCGCTAACTCTTAACAGATTTAATTTGTATTTCTGGGCTAAAGTAACTAAATGCTCTGCAATTTTCGTCGGTGAGTAGAATCTTCCAATGTCGGCTGGATGAAACATTACATTGTCTTGCACCCAGCAAAACTTGCACAATAACCCGCAGCCAACACAGTCAGCCGTGACTATTCCGCCATACCATCTTGCTGGTCTGATACGATAATACTTCTTCTCTTGTCCATGCAAACCCTCTTGAGTAACTATTTTTTCAATGGCTAAATGCCTTTCAATGGGGTCATAAAGCAATATTAAGCCTCCCTCTCAACTCAAACATGCCTTTTCTCTTTATGCATAATATAAATGCACGCAACAAAACTGATGTCATTCGTAAAAGTAAATAAATAGGCTTATTATTAAATAAAAGCCTAAAACTCGGAACACTTCGGAGGAAACTAATGTGAGGAAGATGCCTTCAATGCTTGCGATAATAATCATTATATTTTTTATTACCTCCTTTTCACTGAGCATTAAGTTCGCACTTGCTCAAACTGATAGTCACAGCATAACAAGAGTTAACCACACAGTTGAAATTCTGTATAATGGCTATATCTTGATAAATGACACTATCGAATTAGCTGGAGCCCCAAACAGTTTCCTAATAGGATTTCCATACAAATACGGTTCTTATATCCTCAAATGCGCAGCTTATAATTCAAGTAACATTTTCCCAGTAAAACTTAACGTACCCCTAGAAAATAGGATTGGCTTTTACGGTATCCAAGTAGACTTTTCACAAGGTTCGCCGCAAGTATTCACCGTTGCTTTTGTGCTTTCAAATGATCTCCTCACTGTTTCGCAATCAAAGTATACATTAGATTTTCCAGCCTATCCCGCTTTTACAGAAAGTGTAGAGGAAAACTGTAGCGTTGAAATTGTTTTGCCAATGGGTGCAAGTGATGTGATGGTTGTAAAGGATGACGGGGTTGTTAATGCGTCAACTTATTCTGGAGTACTCTCCGCCTTCGCTTATTCACCTGCCAATGTGACTTTCTCCTATACTGGTGACAAGCTTAGATTGTTTGATGTGAAAGAGTTGAAGCGTGAAATTGGAATAAGTGGTTTAGGCGAGATTGAGGGCGTAGATAGGTATTACATTTCAAGCAAATCATCTGATAATATAAATTATGTGGAAGTGGTTTTGCCTCCAAACGCCACTAATCCAATTGCAAATGACGAGTTTGGAAGGAAAATGGCGGACGTTGAAGTGGTTGATAGGGAAAAGAACAGCTATAAAATTACTTTTTCTTTGTCCCTGGAAAGCTATAGGTCTACAAGGTTTTCTGTAAAATACTCTTTGCCTACTCAGGTTTACATTAGCACACAAGAGGGTGCTAACAGTTTCAATGTGTCCTCGCTTCTACTTAAAGATGTCAACTATTACATTGAGGCAGCTTCAGTCAGCTTTACCTTGCCAGAGGGTGCGAGAATTTTAAAACCAGAAGATGTCTTAATTGGTAGTTCCTCTTACATCTCAAGGAGTGTTTTTCAAGAGACAATTACTATAGACAAACAGGGGATTACTTATTTGGAAGGCGTTCTTCCCTTGCAAAATGTTTTGCAGATAGCCTATGAATTTAATCCTTTATGGTTGTCTTTCCGTCCCACATTAGTGATTTGGGCTTTGGCGGTTTTCGGGTTGGCAGTTGCCGTTGTCTGGAAAAGACCAAAAGCTGCCGAGGTTCCTGTTGCTGCACCTTTGCCCGCTGCAGCCGTGAGGCTTCGCCCAGAATACATTAAATCTTTCATAAATGCCTATGAGGAAAAAAGAAAGATAACTCTGGAATTGGAATCTCTTGAAACCAGAGTGCGCAAGGGAAAGATTCCTAGACGCCGATATAAAGTGCAGAGAAAAACATTAGAAACACGTCTAAATAGCTTGGCTAAGAGTTTGGCAGAATATAAGGAAAGGATGCGGGCAGCAGGCGGTTTATATGCGGATTTGATGCGGCAGCTTGAAGTTGCAGAAACCGAAATAAATGAGGTTGAAGCCAGCAGCAGAAGCATCGAGGCTCGTCACAGTCGAGGGGAACTTTCATTGGAGGCTTACCGAAGGCTTCTGAGTGATTATCAACGCAGAAAAGAAAAAGCTGAAACCACAATTAATGGAATTCTCTTAAGACTCCGTGAAGAAACCACCAGATGACCCCAAAACGCTTCTTTTTTATTGTGATGCTTACTCAAACCTAAATAAGTCACTACGCTTTAGGCTTTTTGCACTTTTCTGGCGGAGGTAAAGTATGATCAGCATTTCCTGTTGGAGGTTGAAGATGTTTTTGGATAAGTAACAAATTGAAAGATCTTCCGTAATTTCTTTAAGTAATTTCGACTAATAGAAAGGAATGGCTGGAAGACGGTTAAACAGAAGGCGATTAGATGAAACCTAAAGATTTAAAGGATTTTGAAAGCCACACTATTTGGTTTGGTAAATTAGTTGAAGCCAACAATAAAATTATAGTCAAGATGACTACTAAAGATAGGAAAGAAACAAAAGCGGTTGTCATACCTGTATTAGGACCATCTGACTGGCGTCTAAAAAATTTGGTGGGAGATGAAATAGCTTTCTCATTGATAAAAGGCTCTGATGGCAAATATTATCTGGATTTAGTTTTGCAAAAGCTTCCATTTGACATACTGCCACGTTGAGATTGATATGTTTGGTCGAAACTATTTTCAATGTGCAAGTACAATGTGATTTTGTGGATAAACCATGCCGATTTTGTCCAATGGAAGTTTAAGAACGATAAGAAGTCAAAAACATTTCTGGTAATTTTTCACTTTGTAGATGATTTTTCAAAGCAAAACCTACGAATGAAGGAGCATATACTTCAGCCTGAAGGTCTATCTGTAATGACATGGGCGCCTTCCCATGTCGAGATAGCACTATTTGGAGGCCTTCTTTTTTATGCAAATATAATCAACGGATTAAGTGAAACAGCAAAGGCGTCATTGGTATTGGAGCTTCAGGGTTATACTTCTATTAGAAACTTACCTGTGCAAATGAAGGAAAAATTGACCAACTTGCTGAAAGAAAAAGGATTTGATATGGATGAAGTTACAGAGGGAACGTTTCTTCATCCTCTGTACGTGAAAGAAGAAGGGCGAAGGAAAAGAGCTCTTTGGTTAATCAATCGTATCACTAAAAAAATCTATTTCTGTCCTATGCTGACACAAGGTTATATAAACTACATAAAGGAGCTTTTGAAGCCCTATATTTGATATTCTAAGCCACACCGTAAAGTCTTCCTCGCGTGCGTTTTTCCGCTGCCGATATTTTCACCTTTCCTTGTTTCGCATGCCTTGACATTACTCATCTTACCAAAGTTCTTCCGTAATCTTCAATTTCAAGATGTTGGCGACTTCACGGCGGGAAGCTTAAGATAAAAAGAGGGAAATCATAATATGTTCTATATTCACGCTTTAGACTAAACTTTGGATAAGCCTTGGGAATAATGCGTCTCCTATATCTTTGAGTCGTTGAACTATCTGGTCAAAAAGGTCTGGGTTAAGAATGCCGATTGCTATCAATCCTAAGACTGTTAATAGGAGCAATACGCCAGACCCTATGTGGATGTTTACTCCCATTTACACTCACCTCCTGGAGGCATCAGCTCAAATTGGTTTAGAAAAGCGAAAATCTTAAATTCCGAGAGGGTTATATCTGCTAAATGCGTTCTGGAATGGTAAGCGATGAAATTGGTTTTAACCATTTGAGCTTACTTTTTCCTCCAAAACATGACGTTTTAATTAGTCATTTATTAGTTCTTGCAACATGAGGATTTAAAAACACCACATAGTTCCAATCCAAAATCATAGCAGATTTTCACATTATTACGGCAAGAAATAGGGGTGATTCTTGGCTGCTATGGGGAAGTATTTAAACCAATTTTACGCTAAACTGTAAAGTAATTGAATGTTAGAACAGGTTTAGTTTTCACGCAACCTTTTTATTCTACTGCTTAGCATTCAATGAAAATCTAGTTAGAAAGGAGGAGCCCATATGGTGAAAATAGTAGTTGACAATCATAAATGCACGGGCTGTGGCACCTGCGTAGACACGTGTCCAGTGGGAGTTTATGAAGTTAAAGATGGAAAGTCTGTTCCAGTTAAACCCGAAGAATGCCTAGTATGTAGAGCATGCGAGGCTCAATGTCCAGAAAATGCAATTCAAGTGATAGAATAAAACCTACCCATTCCTAAACCTACGCTTTCAATTTTCTAACTTACTTGCCAAAAGTTCCTCTGAACTCTCTTAACTTCCCTTATGATTTTCTCACCCTTCCCTTCAACGTGTTTGCTGGTTGGTGGAGCTTTATCATTTATTTCGTAAAAAGTTCCGCTCATTTTTGCTATGGTGGTTGCGGCTATTTTTCCAACAAACTTGGGACTGTAGCCTCCTTCTAAAACGGATACAAGCTTTCCTTGACACACTTTGGATGCTAATTTAACTATTGTTTCAAAAATTTCTTGATAACACAATATGGAAAGGGAGAGATTACCAATCGGGTCTGCATAGTGCCCGTCTAAACCAGCCGACACAAGCATGAATTGAGGCTTATACTCCTTTATTATTGGCTCAACAATTTCCCTTAAGGCTTTTAAGTATATGCGGTCGCTTGTTCGGAAGGGGAGGGGAACATTTACATTAAAGCCTAAGCCTTTGCCTTCTCCAACTTCCTCAATGAACCCCGTTCCCGGAAAAAGAAGGGGGTCTTGATGCAAGCTTATGTATAAAACCTCATCCGTTTGGTAGAAGCTTTCTTGTGTGCCGTTTCCATGATGCGCATCCACATCCAATATTAAAATTCTTCTTAAACCATAATTTTTGAGTAAATACTTGGCGGCTATAGCAACATTGTTGAATAGGCAAAATCCAAAAGCCCGAAACTTCTCGGCATGATGACCAGGGGGTCTAACCGCAGCAAAAGCATTTTCAAACTTGCCCTCCATGACAAGGTTAACTGCCTTCAATGTCCCGCCCGCAGCCCAAAGCGCCACATCAAAACTTTTCGGTGAGGCCACAGTATCCTCAGAGTCTAGAAGGCCTCCTCCAGATTTGCATATAGCCTCAACAAATCTTATGTATTCTATGCCATGAATTAGTTTGATATGCTCTATGGTGGCTTTCTCTGGTTCTACAAACTGCCAATTTCTGCTTCTCGAGATTGGACTGTTCCTTAATTCTTTAACAATTGCTTTTAGACGTCTTGCTGATTCCGGGTGGTTTCTGCCGGGGTTGTGTTGATAGTATTTTGGAGAGAATATAACTGCTGTTTTATTCATGTTCCATCATCCTTTTTAGAACTATTTGGAATGTTTGCTGTAGGTATTCTTTTTGAGATAATCCCTTATTGTTAGCTAATTTGTGGAGGATTTTGCTTACGCCAGTTGCATATTGTATTGCTTTCTTCTCTCTTTCAGTTATACATGGTGGAAGTCCAAGTTTTTTGCTCAAGCGCCTAAGCACAATTTTTCGCACCCCTCTATCTAGCAAATTAATTTTTAACTCTAATGGTAAATTTATAGCAAAATTTGCTATAGAATAGGTTGCAAAAGGCAAACGCAATTCTACATTGTGGAAGTTACAAATTTTAAAATCCCTTTCAAAATTGTTCTCATACATTTTGGCAATGTCGTTAAAAATTTTTTCTTGCATTCTTCCGCATCCATATCGCCAATAATCGTTTACATAACGTTTGTAGCCTCCGAAGAGTTCATCCGCACCCTGCCCAGCCAACAATATTTTAAGCCTCATTTTAGCAGCGTTTTCCGCCACCCAATAAAATGGGGCTCCTATGCTTACCTTTACGGGGTCTGGTTCCTCGATAAGCCAAAGAACCTTTGGAAGGGTTTCCGCCACATCTTTCTCTTCATAAAGGTAGCTGTAAATTGGAAGTTTTAGCGCTTCTGCTGCTTTTTCCGCATGCTTGGTTTCCGGCTGATTTTTTAGGCTTACATGAATTAGCTTAACGTTTACTCCTGAATTTTTGGCTAAAAGGGCGATTAGGCTGCTGTCTAATCCTCCTGAAAAGGCTAATGCAGCCTCCTTTAATCCCGAAACCCTTTCCTCAACGGATTTTTGCAGGAGAGTTTGAAGTTTTTTCGTTGCCGCCTGCATTGAAGTTTGCTTTGTTTTCGAATACTCAAGGGTTTTTATGGGTTTTAATTTGAATCCATTTTTATTGATAAATGCCACATGCCCAGGTGGGAAAGAATATGTATTTTTTATTCCAATTTTCCATAAGGCTTTGCGTTCAGAGGCTAAAGCCGCATACTCTGTGTTTTCACCATAATAAAGCGGGCGAAGACCCATAACATCTCTTCCAGCAACAAGTCTCTCGGATTCGGCTATCACAAAAGCAAATTCTCCCTCCACTTTCTGGACGAGTTTTTTAATTTTTTCTTTGCGGTTTTTTTGAAGTTTTTCAGCAACAATTTCAGCATCATAAGTTTCTACAATGCTTGGATAGCGTCTTCCATCAAAAACAAACGTTGCATCTTTCAACATTATCGGTTGAGGCTTGTCAGACGCCAGGATTTTCGAGAAGGCATACCCAATTATTATGGGCGATTTTATGAGTTTGCCATGTAAAGCTTCAACAAATTTTTCTATTTCAACATTATTTGGCGATGCTATTCCAAAGGCTTCAGTATTATCATGTTTTAAAATTTTAAGCATGGCAACTGCCTTTTCTAATGCATTATGGTGTTTTTTGTTTAGCACAGCTATTATTGCTCCCATGAAATGCGTCCTTCAATTTGTTATAATAGATTGTTTTGGTAAGGCATTTATCTCTAATCGCCTTATTTTCTCTGCGAGGGATAAAGGATTTGCCAATTCTCCCCATCGACACTGGTCGTTACGGAACCGCTGAAATGAGAAAAATCTTTGAAGAAGAAGCGCGTGTTCAAAAGATGCTTGATGTTGAGGCCGCCTTGGCTTTGGCGCATGCTGAAGTTGGAAACATTCCAGGAAAGGATGCTGAAAAAATTGCGGCTATGGCTTCCTTGAAATATGTCAAATTAAGTAGAATAAAAGAGATTGAGCGGGAAATAAAGCATGATGTTGCAGCTTTGGTTAGAGCCTTGGCAGAAGTATGCGGAGCAAGCGAAGCTTACGTTCATCTTGGAGCTACAAGCTATGATATTGTGGATACAGCCATAGCCCTTCAGCTGAAAGATGCTTTAGAATTAATTGAGAAGAGGTTGGATGAATTTGAAAAGGTTTTGATGGAAAAAGCTTTGCAGTATAAGAATACGTTGATGATGGGTAGAACTCACGGTCAACACGCTTTACCCATAACATTAGGCTTCAAATTTGCAGTTTGGATGCGGGAAATTTCTAGACACATTCAAAGAATTAGACAATGTAAAGAACGGGTTTTAGTTGGAAAAATGAGCGGGGCTGTTGGAACACAAGCTGGTTTGGGGGTTCACGCCATGCAAATTCAGGAGCTTGTTATGCGACGTTTAGGATTAAAAGCTGCTGATATTTCCACGCAGATTGTGCAGAGGGACCGCCACGCAGAACTCGTGTGTTTATTAGCTCTAATCGCTTCATCCCTTGAAAATTTCGCCACAGAAATTCGAGAATTGCAGAGACCAGAAATTGGAGAACTTTTCGAACCCTTCGAAGTTGAAAAACAAGTGGGCAGTTCAACAATGCCTCATAAACGCAACCCAGAAACATGCGAAAGAATTTGCGGCTTAGCAAGAATTGTCCGAAGCCTCGTTGTTCCAGCCTTAGAAAATGTTGTAACCTGGCACGAGCGAGATTTAACACAGTCTTCAGCTGAGCGCTTCACAATTCCAGAAACATGCATTTTGGTTGATTACATGCTTTTCTTAATGACTAATATTGTGGCTAATTTGCGTGTCGACGAAGAAAGGATGCTGAAAAACATTGAGCTAACTCAGGGACGTGCCATGTCTGAGGCGGTTATGATTGCATTAACAAAGAAGGGCATGGACCGCCAAGAAGCCCACGAACTCCTCAGAAAACTAACAATAAAGAGCGAGGCTGAAAAGCGACACTTTAAAGATGTTCTCTTGGAAGACAAAATTGTGCGCAGCAAACTTAGCGAGAAAGAAATCGCTGAAGCTTTAAAACCAAAAAATTATCTTGGAACAGCCAAAAAACAAGTGGATTTAATGGTTAAGAAAACACTGAGAGAGCGCAAATCTAGAGGTTTAATCTAATATTCTGTTAGTGCTTTCTGTTTCCATAATTCTTCTTTTTCGAGTCTTTCCCATGTTTCCTTCTTCACGAAACCGCCAACTTGTTCCTTGATTTTCTTTGCCAGTTTCGGTCCAATTAGCGGCAAATTCATAAGGTCTTCTATGGCTGCGAGTTTTATGTCTTCTATTGTTTTGTATCCTGCATTGTAGAGTATGCGTCCGCGGATTCTGCCAACGCCCTCCAGTTTAACTATTGGCAACAGTTCTTTTTTCACTCCTTTTTCAACTCTTTCCATGAGTTCTGCTGTTTTTGGTAGGATTTCTTTGTTGCCGAAAAGCGCTGCTAGTTCATGGGTTGCGTATAGGAGCCATTTGGCGTTTTCAATGGTCCTGTATAAGTCGCCTGGTTGGGTTCTGAATTTTTCGATTATTTCGTCTTCTGTCATTTCTTCAATCCATCCGTTCAGAACCATGGCTGTTTTTACTTCTCCTAAGAATTGTTCGTATGTTATGCGGTCTTCCCATTCGTTTGGCACTTCCACCAAAAATTCTGGTTTATGTTCTTCCATGAATATGGCTATGGCGTCTAATTCGCGGGAGTATGGTCTCATTATTGGACCCATGTCTGGTGTATGGGCAATCATGTGGAGGAGGCTTAGGTCTGTTATGTATGCTGGTTTTCTTCTTAGGGCGTTTCTTATTATGACGGCTGAAACTGGGTCTATGTATAATTCGCTGACCCGCTTTCCAAACTTTGTTGCGTAAATGTTTTCTCCAGCAACATCAATCATTTCCTCATCGTAAAGATACTTAAGGATTTTTGCTATTATGCCCTTGATGGTGCCAGTTTCATATTGGTGAGCATAAAAGGTTCTCCCAAAAAAGTCATAGATTCCGCGCTCTGTATGCGCGAAGTCTGCAGCGATTGTGGCTAAAACATGTGACCTCAAAATTCTTTCAACAGCAAGCCTTGACCATATGCGTTCTGGTTTTGCCAAAATGTAGCTTTCCATTAAATAGTCTGATTCATCAGCGGTTTTGGCTATGAGTAGGGCTTCGCCGACTTTGTCGTATTTTGGTCTTCCAGCTCTGCCAGCCATTTGCTTGTATTCTAAGACGCTTATGGGATAGTAGCCATATCCTGGCTCATATCGTCTGTAATCTTGGATTACGACTGTTCTTGCTGGTAGGTTTACGCCGAAAGCCAGTGTTGGTGTTGCAGTTAAAACCTTAATCTTTCCCTCTCTGAAAGAATCTTCTATTAATTTGCGGTGGTTGCCGCCTAAGCCAGCGTGGTGAAAGGCTGTGCCGCGTTTAATGAGTTCAGCAAGCAGTTCGCTTATTCTTGTTCTTTCGCCTGCTGCCAAAATCCTTTCCGCTTCATGTTCTAAGGCACGTTTTATGGGTTTGGATAAAACCTGTTCAATTTCGCCCGCCACTTTTTTCGCTAGCATAACTGCATTTTTCCGTGTTGCAGCAAAAATTAATGCTTGACCCCCAGACTTTACGGTGTTTAATGCCAGGTTTATGGTTGGATTCCTAGTTTCCTTTTCTATTTTGCGGGCGTCTCCATTCTTGAACTGAATTTCTTCGTGTAGGAGGACGCCTTCTTTTAGGAGTATTGGTCTCCACTCTGTTGTGACGTAGTCTGCCTTAAGCCATTCAGCGATTTCCTCAACATTGTTTATTGTTGCGCTTAAAGCCAAAACTTGAATGTCTGGATTAATTTGCATAAGCCTTGCCAAAACCACCTCAAGGGTTGGACCCCGCTCAGCATCATTTAACAAGTGTACTTCATCAGCCACAACAAGCGAAATTTCATCCATCCATTTTGCTCTGTGCCTCAAAAGAGAATCAGCCTTTTCGTTTGTGGTAATGATGATGTCATATCGCTCTAACCATGGGTCGCTGCTGTCAAAATCGCCTGTGCTTATGCCTACTCTCAAGCGTTTACCATCATCTTTCTTTATGGAAGTGTATTTTTTGAATTCGTCAAATTTTTCATTAGCCAAAGCCCTCAAAGGCGTTAGATAAATGACTTTTCCATTTTTTTCCAATATATGCTTCAAAGCGCAAAACTCCGCCACCAAAGTTTTTCCAGAAGCAGTGGGGCTTGCCAAAACGAGATTTCGTCCTTCAAGGGCTCCAGCTTTTATTGCCTCTTCTTGCGGCGGATAAAGCTCCACAATTCCAGATTTTATGAGTATTTCTTTAACGGATTCTGGAATTGGCAAATCTGTTATCTTCACTTGGATGCGCCTGTTTATTCTCCTACAGCAAAATAGTGGCAACGCCAATTTAAAACGTTACGTGAAAAATCAAGTCGCAATAGAATATACAATTCATGCAAAACAGAAGCCATAAGCCTCAAAAAACCTAGAGGGGGTCTAAAATTTAGGTTAAAAATCCGCCATAAATTGTATGCCAGCTTTTAGAAGCTTAACCAAATACCTTTTTCTATGAGATAAACTATTAAAACGTTGAAGCAAGGACTTGAAAGGCATGATCGAAAACGTAAGAGAACTCCTCAAAGCGCATGAGGGACTAAAAAAAGAAGTCTACCTAGACATTGAAAACTCAAGCGCAGTGCCAAAAGAAATAGTTGACGCCATGCTGCCATATTTCAACCGACGCGCTTATGGCAATCCCACATTAACACATAAACCTGGGTGGGAAGCCTTTGAAACAATAATGGAGTCGGCGCAGAAAATTGCTGGTTTTTTGGGATGCAAAAGCCTTGAGGAGATTAATTTTACTCCTGGAGAAACTGAAGCCAACAATTTGGCGCTTATTGGAACCGCTTTTTCCATGAAAGATAAAGGGAAAAAAATTGTGATTTCAGAAATTGAACCCTTAAGCATTTTACACGTTGCCGAGTTGCTCCAAAAATATGGTTTCGCAACAACAAAAATTCCCGTTGACAAAGAAGGCTTCATAAACCTTGAAAAGTTAAAGGAAGCCATAGACAAAGAAACAATTCTCGTAAGCTTATCTGCCGTGAATCATGAAATTGGAACAATACAACCAATTAAAGAAGCCCTAAAAATTGTAAAAGACAAAAATCCCCAAACAATTTTCCACTCTGATATGTCTGATGCTTTTGGCAAAATTCCCATAGACATTAAATCTTTAGAAGTGGATTTAGCCACCATAAGCAGCTACAAAATTTTGGGACCAAGAGGAATAGGCGCCATATACGTGAAGGAAGGCGTTAATTTGGAAAGGATTTTGGAGGGACAGATTGGAACCCAGAAGCTTTGGCCTGGAATTGAAAATACGCCTTTAATTGTTGGTTTTGCGAAGGCTTCGGAGCTTGCCTTCCAAAACTTTGAGGAAAATTTAAGACATATGCGGACTCTGCGAGATCAACTCATCGGCGGCATAATGGAGAGGGTGGCAGATGTTAGGCTTAATGGACCAAGAGGTGATAAGAGGGCGCCTGATAATGTGAATATTAGCTTTTTAAGATGTGAGGGGGAAGCCTTAACCATAGAATTAAGCCTAAACGGCGTTTACGTTTCAAGCGGAAGCGCATGCACCAGAAGGATTCTTCAGCCAAGCCACGTTCTCATCGCCATTGGGCGAGTTTACAGCGAAGCCCACGGCAGCATCCTAATGAAGGTTACAAGGTATCACACTCGGGAAGACATAAATTATGTTTTAGAAGTAATTCCAAAGGCTGTGGAAAGAATAAGGGGAATAACCGGCGCTACTGGGGTGGAATAAATGTCGCGGATGCCTTTACCCTACAACCCCAAAGTTCTTGAATTGTTTAGAAACCCGAAAAATCTTGGAAAAATGGAAGACGCAACTGTTACTTCCGTTGCTGGAAACCCAGCGTGCGGAGACATGATAACCTTCTACTTAAAAATAAACGAGGAGGAAGTTATCGAAAAGGCTTCCTTTGAAAGTTATGGCTGCGCCGCAAACATAGCCACCTCCAGCATCCTCACAGAAATGATTAAGGGCATAAAACTTGAAGATGCATGGAAAATTTCATGGAAAAGCGTAGCAGAAGCTGTTGGAGGACTACCAAGCATAAAATTCCACTGCGGCATCCTAGCTGTCGGAGCATTGCATAGAGCCATAAGAAAATACTATAAGAACAAGGGAGTTTCCCCATCTTGGCTGCCAGAAGGACTAAGTTTTGAGGAAAAACAAGCCTTAGAGGAGGAAGAACTAGCCAAAATTCTTGAAAAAAGATTGAAAACAGCAGAGGAAAAATGAATGCTGGACCCTTATAAAATTCGGGAAGACTTTCCAATATTAAAGCGGAAAATAAACAATAATCCCCTCATATATTTTGATAATGCTGCAACTTCGCAAAAGCCAAAACAAGTTATCGAAGCCATCAAAAACTTCTACGAAAACCACAATGCAAACGTCCACAGAGCAGTCCACACCTTATCCCAAGAGGCTACAGAACTTTATGAGGAGGCTCATGAAGAAGTTGCCAAGTTCATAAACGCAAAAAGTATGGAGGAAACAATTTTTGTTAGAGGTACCACGGAAGCCATAAACTTGGTGGCATATTCTTGGGGTTGTCACAACCTAACTAAAGGCGATGAAGTAATAGTCTCCTTAATGGAACACCACAGCAACATTGTCCCTTGGGAGCTACTTTCAAAAATCCGTGGCTTTGATGTTGTGTATGTGAATGTGAAGAAGGATGGAACTTTTGATTATGAAGATTTTGAAAACAAAATTTCAAAGAAAACAAAAATCGTGTGTGTAAGCCATGTTTCAAACGTGAGCGGCGTCGTGAATGATGTTAAAAAAATTGCAAAGGTTTCCCATGAATATGATGCCCTAACCCTTGTGGATGGCGCCCAATCCGTTCCCCATTTGCCAGTGGATGTTAAAGATTTTGATATAGATTTTCTTGCCTTTTCGGGACACAAAATGTTAGGACCCACGGGCATAGGCGTCCTCTACGGCAAACGCGAAATCCTTGAAAATATGGAACCCTTCCAAGGAGGTGGCGAAATGATTCGTGACGTCTCTTTTAACTCCACAAAGGGACGTTGCTCCATCACTTGGAATGCTCTGCCATGGAAGTTTGAGGCTGGAACGCCAAACGTTTGTGGCGGTGTGGGACTTATGGAGGCTGTAAAATATTTGCGGAGAATAGGCATGGAAAACGTGAAGGCTCATGAGGAAATGTTAACAAAATATGCCATGCAAAAAATGGCAGAATGCAAAAAAATTGAAATTTATGGACCCAAAGATGCCTCTATAAAATGTGGAATAATCCCCTTCGGAGTTGAAGGTTTAAGCTCGCATGATGTTGCTTTGTTTTTGGACAATTATGGCATCATGGTTAGGAGTGGATTTCACTGTGCTCAACCCTTACATGAATTTTTTGGGCTGAAGTCTTCTGCTAGGGCAAGCTTTTACATTTATAACACCCGCGAAGAAGTTGACCGCTTCGTCGATGTTTTGAAGGAGATAGAGCAGATCTAAATGGTTACGATTGAAGATTATGTGGCTAGAATTGAAGAAACTTGCGGCGAAGAAAAAGATTTCATAGTCATACTGAAATATGATAAAAAGGAAGAAGCCATAAATAAAATTCTGAAAAAGGCAAAAGTGGAAAGGTCAATTTCAGCTATAATCTTCGAATTAAGCTTTAAAGGCGTTTCTTTTCGTCTTTATGGGACGGGAAAGGCTATTTTCCGTAATTTGAAGGATAAGAGTGTATTGCAGAACGTTTTGACTGATCTTTTATTGTAATTGTTAGAAAGAATCCAATGTATTGAATCACAAGTAGTAAGATTTAAATCAATTCTTGCGAATAACTTTCATAGAAGATTCCCCCCGGGAGGAATCATTCTGATAGAATCAAAACAGAAGTTAAAGGATAAGCCAATTGTGGCAGAGGCTGTTGGATTCGGATTCCAAGGTGGAAAGAAACAGAAGGGCGAAACCGGCTACGTTGTAGAGGAGCAAATAAAAACAGAAGTGAAGGATACCCGCTTGTCAGTTTCAATAACAAAAACAGCAAATGTAACCTCATATACACATGCTGAACTTAAGAAAAAATATAGAATAGAAAAGTACGACTTGCACCCTGGATTCTTATTCCCAGAATCTGTACGCACCCTTATACCGCGAAACACTCCCGAATACATAGACAAAGGATTCAATTACGTTGAAAGAATAGTTAGAGCCCTCTACTATTTCAAACAATGCGCTTTAATTGGACCCAGCGGAACAGGAAAAACCCATGTTGTATATTTAATAGCGGAACTTTGTGGATTACCAATGTGGGAGATCAACTGCGGTTTACAAACTTCAGCTTACGATTTGTTCGGAAGATACATTGGTCTTGGAAAGGAAAACTGGATTGACGGGCAAATAGTCATGTGGTGCAGAAATGGCGGCTTACTATACTTGGACGAGGCAAACATGATGAAACAAGACATAGCTTCAAGACTAAACCCAGTTCTGGACACGCGGGGGCACATTGTTTTAACAGAAAAAGACAACGAAATAGTGAAGAGGCATCCTTATGGTTACTTGGTAATTTCAATGAACCCCTTCTCAGCCGAATTCGTTGGAACAAAACCATTAAACGCAGCCTTAAGAAGGCGCATGTCCGTTTGGATAAACTTTGACTACCTAAGCGTAGGCGAAAAAATCTCCCCAGACGAAATAGAACTAATCATGAAAAGAAGCGGCTTAGACGAAAAAACATCCAGAAAAATAGTTCAAGTAGGCGCTGAGCTTAGAAGGCAATATAAAAACGGTGACTTGCCCTATGGTCCTTCTCCTGGAGATTTGATTAACTGGGCAACCTTAATTGCTGATGGATGTGGCCCCATCGAAGCGGCTGTGGAGACTATAGTGGGAACAACTAGTGATGATGTAGAAGTGCAGGCTGCTGTTAAACGGATTGTTGAATCCGTTTTTGGTGCATAATAAAAGTATGGGTTGCCCATTGAATTTTTTTGATTTTGCCTGGTCCACCGCTTCTCAAATTACGAAAAAATCACATAATGAACTGAAAATTCTTTTACATGATGATTTAAGATATCCCTATCTTGGAAAAGACGCCAAAGGATTTGTTCTCCATCTGGTTAAACCAAAAAAGTCAGGCGAGAAATACGTTTACTTCCAAGGATTAAAATTTGACCTTCAAAACCCAACCCATAAGAAAATCATTTGGTATTTATTCAAATCTTCGGTTTACCATTTAGCTATGCATTCGCACTTGTCAGATTTTTCTATATATTCAAGATGGGCGCGGGGAAAGTCTCATAGCTTATCAACCTTCGTAATTAGCCTAATTGAAGATGCCATAATGAATGAGCATTTTAAGCGGTCCTTTCAATGGATGCTTCCAGAAATAGCCTACGCAAATGCCACATCTTTCCTTCTAATGAAGGATGTTGATAAACTTCCAAACAATGTTTCGCGGGTTATGGCTTCAATACTTCAGGAATATATTCTTGGAAAGGTTAAGGGAAAATTGGCGGATGATGTGCTTGCAGATGTTAATGCGATAATGTCCATTCTTGGGGGAATAAGCGAAAATCCAACAATCGACAAAAAGATAGATGTTGCCAATAAAATTTACGATGCCTTAACTGTTTATGGAGAAACTTTCGAGGTGCCCTCGCTTTTATACATGGAATGTCATGGAACAAACGACCTTTTCTATGAGCAGCGCATACCAAAAGAAGAAGAGATACAACCAATTTTAACAGATGCTTTAAACATTTTAAACTCTGAAAGCAAAAGTGAAATTTTGCAAAGTTTGAAAGAAACTGATGCTCACCAAGTTTTGATGGCATGGCAAGAGCAGGAGCGTTCCAAGCTAAAAATTCTGAAGGATTACGCTCACATTGGGAAGGATACACCTTTTGAGGATTTCGATTTTCCAGTTGAAGATTATGCAGAATTTCAAAGAAGGAGAGAACTTTTAGGCAGTCCTATAAGACGCATAATGCATCAGCTAAGACTTTTAAAAAACGTTGAAGGCGAAGATTTTAGGCAAGAGAGCGGATTCGTGGACTTACAAGAAGCTATACAAGTCATTGCAAGCAAAAGCCAGCGAACCGACATTTTTGTTCGAGAAGAACTTCAAACAAGAGAGGATGCATGGTCCATACTCATAGATGCAAGCCACAGCCTAAACATGTTTAGAGGCGAGGTTCGCGGCATAGCCCTCTGCCTAGCCGAAGTTGCAAAAACGCTAATTCTTGACCAAAACTCTTGGGGAATGTATGCCTTCAACAACAAATTCTACGTCATCAAAGACTTTTCTGAAAGATTTAATGCACAGGTGAAAGCAAGAATAGGTGGATTAACCCATAGCGGATTAACATACCTTCCAGACGCTGTTCTGTTAGCCGCTCAAGCCTTGACTAAACGACTGGAAACGGCGAAAGTTTTGGTTGTTGTTTCAGACTTCTTTCCATCGGGATATGAAGGTGCTGAAGAGAAGTTGAAAGAAAACCTGAAGAAAATTGAGCGTATGGGCGTCGGCGTTATAGGCATTGGCGTGAAAAGTCGCGCAGTTAAACAGTACACCCGCACAAATTGTGTTGTAGAAAATCCTTACGATTTAATGAAAAAATTCACCAAGGCATTTATAGAATTCAGTGTAGGCTAGAATAAGCATGAACAGTTTTTCTATGAAGTTTGCTCTGCAACCGAAAAGTCTGCCTCAAACTCAAACTTCTCTGGAACACCAAAGCCCTTCTTTGGTTTGAAAACTATTTTCTCTGGCACCCCATCCCGAATGAAGGCTATGAAAAGCAGTTCCTTTCCCAAACCATAACGTTCCAAATCGATTATGGAGTTTTTTGCCCTCTCCAACTTGTCAATCTTGTTTTTCAACTCTTCAATGGCTTCAAAGAGAACTTCAGCCTCTCCTAAAGCATCTGCAGAAAGCATAACATCTTTAAACTGAACCCACTCTGTTGAGACGCCAACTTTCTTCTCTTCCTTCCTACCTCCTTTTCTACCTCCAGCCCTCAAAACCTTTTGCAATTCGGCAAATTTTTTCATCTGCTCCTGAGTTTTTGCTGTTTCAGGGTTTCTTAGAAGGCTTCCTAACCACTGACTATAGTCCTCAAGCAATAATTTGTATTGACTTATTCCAGCTTCCACCATTTCTCTGACTTCTTTAAGCGAGTAAAAGGTTCGGATTTCAGTTAAAAATCCGTCCAAGAGTCACACCAGCAAATTTTAGCTTTGATTTTCCGTTGTCACAGATTCTTTAACGACATCCATGGACTGTTCTTCGCTTGAAACAGCAGCTTCCTCTTTGCCTCCAACAATAGCCTTAACAACACCCTTAAGTTCCTTCTTTAATTTTCCAAAGAAATTGACTCTTGTGCTTATCTTCTTTCTATACAACATTATCACTTTCGCCAACTCTGGCAATATAACCCATAAAACAGCCATAACAATTTCAGGCGGATACTCTGCCAGAAAAGCTGAGTTAACCTCTCCCTTTTCAGGAACCAGTATTAGGTGTCCTTCTTCGTTCAAAATTACCTTTTTAACTTTCTTTCTGAAGGGTACGTTTTGTGGAGGAATGTTAAAGGAGACATTAAGTTTCTTGAGAATATGTTTGAGAGACACACACAGTTCGTTAATGAGGGTTTTCTCCTCAATCAAGAACTCGCTTAGCTGCAATGTTTCTTCGCTTATGCTTTTTAGAAATTCTTGAAGTTTCTGTTCAATTTCAGCTTTAGATTTTTCTATTTCCTTCTCATCTAAAATTTCTTCACTTTCTTCAGATAACTGTACTGAATGGAAAAAATATGCTTCTTCAACAACCTCTGGTGGGGCTTCGTCTTTCGGCGTTTGTGTTTGTTCTGCGCTTACTTTGGTTTTAACGTTTTTTGCTTCCATAAAGAATCTCCCATGTTCTTCGATAATGAACTCTGCAGAGTAATCAATTGTTAAGAGATAATAGGGTTAGTATGTTGTGAACTGTTACGCACTAAAAAGCTACTAAACCGTATAAGATGGTTTATGGGGTTTAACAATTAGAAAAGCCAAAATCAAATACAAAAGAGCACCAAAAGTTTGGCGGGTCCAATCTGGAGCAAACCAAACCCAACTTGAACCGCCACTAAAATGTAATCCAGCAACAAACCATGCAAACACAAAATCAACTAAAGTTTCGATGGCAACCGCCATTTTAAAAGGAAACTTTACAACATGAGAATCCAGGCTTAGTATAATGTAAATTGGCAAGTTAGCCAACAAAACAAAAAGTGTCAACCCAATGGGTATGCCAAAATTTTCCATAAAAACTCTTGCATACAAATTGCCTTCTTCTTGAGGAGCGCGGCAAAGGGCAATGGTTACTAAATAGTCAAATATTATGAAGGCAAATAGTAATGCTGTTCTTTTTAGCCAATGGTTGTTTTTTGGCAGTAAAAATTTTTTAAAGCAAAATGCAGATTCCTCTTTACTTTGCATTCTCCTTCTCCTCCTCGTCAGCTGCGCTGTTCAGCGCAGTTTATTGTTTATATTTTGTTGCTTAAAAGTTTTGAAATGTTGATTTTGGATTCAGATTTCGAATTCAGAAGTATAAAATATGACGCTTAGGGTAAACGATTCTGAATCAGAGTCTGAATAAGGAGCAAGGCTATCTGAGGGTCAAAATGGAACTAACTGTTGACAAACCGCAAAACATCGTAAAATTATACGATGAAAGTTCAGGAATGTGGCGATTCGTAAAAACAGATAAGGGACCACCAAAATCCATAGAAATAATTGAGAAGGCACTTTATAGGCTTGGATTATCAAAAAATGAGATTAAGGTTTACATTTACCTTGCAAGGACAAGCGAACATAAAGCAAGCGAAATTTCCGAGGCATTATCTCTCCACAGAACTGAAACTTACAGAATTTTGCGTGATTTGGAGAAAAAGGGGTTAATATCCTCTGTTTTTGAAAAACCTCTAAAATTCATTGCCACACCATTTGAAAAGGCTTTGGATATACTGATTGAAACTAAAAAAATGAAAATAAGTCTTCTGGAAAAGAAAAAGGGAAACTTGGTTGACCTTTGGCTTTCCCTCCCCAAACCGGAAACGGAACATGAAAGAAAAGAAGTGTTCCAAGTTTTAGAAGGCGAAGAACAAATCAATTTGAAGGCTGATGAAATACTCAATAATGCCAAAAGGGAAGTTTTCGTTTTCGCTTCAGAACATGATATTGCAAATTTCTACCATTCTGGGCTACTAGATAAACTTGAAACCATGTCTAAGGAAAACATAAACGTGCACTTGTTGACTAATTATTCTCCAAAAAGCTGCTTTTTCCTTGAAAAAATAAAGCTGAAAAAATCAAAATATTCCCTCTCTAACGTTGAAGACCTGCCAACATTTATACTTAGAGACGACGAGCAACTGCTTCTGCTAATAAGAAAGAACAATGGAAAAAAGAGAGTAGCCGCCTTATGGACAAATTACGAAGCCTTCGTCAAAACCCTAAAAACTCTTTTCCTCCAATTGTGGAATAATGAAGCTTAACTTTTGATTTTAACTGTTTGCAATATTCTTGAAATCAGAATTCTTGCATCTCTATCCAGAGCCATCACAACCAACAGGTAAAGTATTCCCCCAACAGCGGTTATAGCAAATGTTAACATTATGGTTGTTGGATGAGGAAGCCAAAATAGGACTATTGCCATCAAAGCTGAAGCAAAAAGGTATTTTGCAATATTACTCCACGGAACCTTTACTCTTACAATCTTGCGAACAATAACGTATTGAATGAGGAACATGGCGAAACGAGCCGCAGAATTAATGATGCTTACGTAAAGTGCAGCTTGCACTGGGTCATTTTGAACGCATACCGTTAGAGCATAAAATGTTGTTGGAAGGGTTATAGCTGAGTGGAGATAGGGCAAAGAAAAAGCGAGGAAAAGGCGACTTTTAAGCAATTCCTTAAATGAAATTTGCGCCTTTTCATCAACTTTTTCAAATCCAATAACCACAGTGCCATATACCCCAGATAAAGTTGCCACCAACGCATCTATGGCCAAAACAACCAAAACAGTTGTTGCTGCCCTAAACTCATAACTGAAGATTGTCAAATAGGAATCTGAAAGCACTATTGCGCCTGCAGTCATGGGTAAGGCAAACATTAGAACAATTCTGATGGCGGTAGTTACATCCTCGCTTTTTCCTTCTGCAAGCAGTTTCGGATACAAAGCAAAAGCCAGATAGGAAGAATAACTAATTATAGCCGCTATTAATGAGGCTGCCCCATAAACACCACGTGCACTTTCACCGCCATAAATAAACAACATTATAAATATGAATGCTGCTATTTGATTTCCAACAACATTGTATATGTTTGCGACGGAACCTTTCAACCACTCTCTTAAATAGTTCCACTGGACTTTTTGTTTTAAATCATCTGATAATAGCCTAAAATAATAAATTGACTGAAGGGTAAAGGCTATTATAAGGCTTAGCATAGCCCCAATGAGGGGATCATCGGAGAAAACCACATTTATTAAAATATAACCCAATGAAACCTTGGACAACTCCCTCAAGAGCAGTCCGTAACCTATCACATGCGGCTTTTTCGCTTGGATGCATGCTTCAAAGACATTAATAGCATAAATATCCACTATTTGGACAGCAGTTACAAAATAAAGGAAAGAGTAATCGCTAACTCCAAGTGCGGAAACCATGAAGGGAACCAGGAGAATATATACCAAAGCAGCAATAAACGAAATGGTCAAGTTTGCAAGAACTCCAGTTTTCACAGCACCTTCTTTTCCCCTTGCCGTAAACCTTAACGCCCAAAAAGGAAGCACTCCAGCCATCAAAGTAAAATATGGTAACACATCCTTACTAACATTGGACCATATACCATACACTTCGGACACCTTATCAGGTGGATTAATGGCGCCAATGGCACGAATTATTATAAGCTGAAAAATTACGCCCGTTGCCACACTAAGCAATTGAACAGCAAATATCACAAAACCTGAATATTCTAGTCTTATTTCGTTTTTTGCCAAGCGTTCACCTTTATTTTCTGGTTCATGGATATTGCTTTTTAGTATTTAATATTATGTTAGAAAAATAATCTCATCAAATATATTTCATATTTTAGCAAGAACACATTATGTAAAAGTGAAAGTCATAAGAGGATAGATTTTATTCTATGCCTTCTATTGCCGTTTGATATGTTTGGTAGATTGCCTTTGCTGCCTCCTCTATTCCCTTCTTTTCCTCGCTTGAAAGAGCATCATACAAAGAAGGACCGATGAAATGTCCAAGCTTTAACGGTATTCCAACAAAAACTGGTTCTGGTATTCCCTCAAACTTCATGGGTGTTGCCACTGAAACTATTTCCCCGTATTTTTTACTATAGCTCTGACAATGTCTCTGAAGGAGGCTGCTGGGCCGTACTCTGTGCCTCCAATATTGTCGACCACAAACTTTGATATAGCCTTCATGTAAGATTCGACGTCCTCTTTATGTAAGATTTTGTTTTTTGACTTGACGTACTCCTCTACTGGAAGACCATCCACTTTTGTTGTGGACCATAGAATAACTGCGGCGTCTCCGTGCTCTCCTCCAACCCATCCCTGAACTTTGGACACTGGTACTTCTAATATTGCTGCTAATTTAGATCGAAATCTTAGAGATTCAAGGTTTGTTCCTGTGCTTATTACGAACTTGGCCTTTGAGTATTTTTTACAAACCATTGCCATTGCATCAACAGGATTTGTTATGACAGTGTATTTTGCGCCTGGGTTGTTTGGAGATGTGGCTTCAGCAATATGCCTTACTATTTTTGCGTTTTGCACTGCTAAGTCTCGTCTGCTCATTTTGGCTCCTGGGATTCTGGGCTCTCCAGCTGAAATCAGAATGATGTCTGCTCCTGCAACTTCTTCGTCTTTTTCGCAAGCGTTTATTTCAACATCCAACCCTAAACTTGCCGTAACATGTTTTAGCTCTTCGGCAAAGGCTGCAGCAAGCCCGGGCTTTGTATCGCAGACGGTTATGGTGTCTGCAAGTTCAGCGCACATAATGGTGTATGCTGTTGGCCGTCCCACACGACCTGTTCCAATTTGAGCTATATGCAAGTTTCATCTTCACCTCTTCCCTGTCTTATTGAGGGCGTATATGACCTTTTTCGATTAAGTAATCATAAAGGGCTTCTTTCCAATTTCTCATTTTTATGCCGTATTTTGGAAGTTTCACGCTTTTTAATGCTGAAAATTTTGGTCTTTTAGCTTTCATTTGAAGCTGGTTTGTTTTAATAGGTATTAAAGTGGGGTTTAGATTTGTTATTTTAAATATTTCTTGGGCGAATTGGAACCATGTGCAGTAGCCTTGATTTGTTGCATGGTAAATTCCAAAAGGAAGTTTTGCGTCTATTATCTTTTTTATTGTTGTTGCTGTGTCTCTTGTATATGTTGGGCTCATCCACATGTCATCCACAACGCTTATGGGCTCATTCTTTTTGGCTTTAGTCATCATTGTTTCGATGAAGTTTCCGCCTTTACCGCTGGCGCCAGCCGCGCCAAATAAGCTTGCCACTCTGATAATATAGTGCTTTGAGTTTTGTTTTGCGAAAAGCTCGCCTGCAAGTTTGGAAATTCCATAAGTGTTTATTGGATTTGGGATGTCATCTTCCGTATATGGTTCGGTTTTCGAACCGTCGAAGACATAGTCTGTGCTTATGAATATTGTTGTAGCTTCGATCTCTTTTGATATTGTGACTATGTTTTTGGCGCCTATAGCATTCACTGCAAATGTTTTTAGTGGTTCTTCTTCACATTGGTCGGTTTTGTGGAATGCAGCAGTATTTATGATAACATCTGGGTGATGTTTCTTTAAGATTTGACAAGAAGTATAATCTGTTACTTCTATGTTCTGGTGCGTTAAGCCTATAGTTTCATGTTCATTTTTTAATACTTTCATTAGGTCTGTGCCGAGTTGTCCCGTTGAGCCTATAACCACTATTTTCATAGGATTGCTCCTTTAATTTCTATGTCTTTTATGAATGCGTGTGTTTCAAGTAGATGCTTGTACCATTTGACTGTTATTGTTCTTGGGTCATCAGCGTTTAATTTTCCTTCTTTTAGGGCTTCGAAAACTTCTTTTGCTCCATGTTTTGGCGTATATTGCGGCTTGAAGTTTAACGTTTTCCTAATTTTTTTGAAGCTTACTTTATAGCTTCTTGTGTCTGGTGAACCGTACCATTCATAATTGAAGGGTAAGTTTATGGATTCTGCCACAAGCTTTGCTAAGTCGAAAATTTGAACGTTTTGCTCGTCACTACCAACATTAAAAATTTGACCATTAACAAGTTCTTGGTTTGCCTCCAAAACGGTGATGAAAGCATTAGATGTGTCTTTTACATGGATGAAGGGGCGCCATTGCTTTCCATCTCTCATTATTGGAATTTTGCCGTTTTTAAAAAAGCCTAAAACCATACCGTTTATTGCCAAATCAAATCTCATTCTTGGAGAAAACCCGTAAACTGTAGCTTGTCTTAGGGCTGTCACGGTAAAAGTTTTGTCTGCTAATGGTATGATTTCTTTTTCTGCAAGGACATTAGCTTTTGCATACGTGGTTAAAGGGTTTAGCTTGGATTCTTCTGTTAGGATACCTTCTTGGAATCCGTAGACGCTGCAGGTGCTGGCTAAAACATATCTGGCTACGCCATATTTTTTTGAAAGCTTGGCTACTCTAACCCTTCCTTTATAGTTTATTTCCAACGTTTTTTGCGGGTCAAGTTCTCCACTTGGATCGTTTGAAAGGGATGCCAAATCAAATACTGCATCTACTCCTTTCAAAATTTCAGGCTTAAACCATCTGACATCATCTTTTACCACTTTTATTTTATCTATTACATCTTTTATTGGGTCTGTTCCGAAAAAGAGTCTGTCTAAACATGTAACATTATAACCTTTTTCCAAGAGAAGTCTTAAAAGGATAGAACCTATATAGCCTGCTCCGCCCGTCACTAAAACTTTCAAGGGATTATCCTCCTATTTGTGGGGTGGTTGGAACCAATCCCACGGTTTGCCCACTCTGGAGTCGTCTTTTTTGCCGTTTATTTCTGTTGGGATTATTTTCGGGTCGTTCCATGGTCTGCGTTTTTCATCTGGATTCTTGTAATCGTAAAGTTTCGTTACAAAATACACCGTTAGGGAAGGCGTATTGCTGACTGTTTTGGTTCCATGCAAGTATTTTCCCGGTATTCGCACTATGGAGGGTTTTTCTCCGCTGGCTATGATTTCAACCATCCTTCCAGTTTCCTCCTCATAAGCGCAGATTTTCATGGCTCCTTTTAAAACGAGGAAATAGTCCACCTGTCCTTTTTCATGTTTGTGCCACGCTCTGACGATGTTAGGATAGCTGTAACTTATGTTTGCCTGCATTATCCAGTCTTCTTCGAGAAGGTCTTTCCAGTCTTGTCTTAAGGCTTCTGCAAAAAAGCCTCTTTCGTCTGGTATTATGTTTATTTCTTGAACTTTAACTCCTTTGAGCGGATACTCCTTCATATTTCTACCTCTAAAGTTATGGATAGGTTCTCTTGGGCTATGTTATAAAAGATTTGTCCCTTATCCGTTATGTTTAAGGTTGGGCTGTTTCAAGCGGTTATTTCTAATTGTTTTTCTCCAGCTTTTGCCTTGATGATGGTTGATAAAAATTCGCCTAAGAATTTGCTGGCGTTCAGTATTTCGATTTCAACGGGTTTTCCCTTTTCGTTGTAATTTACAATGACAGGTCCATGTTCTTCTCCATAGGCTATTTGTTCCTTTTTTATGAGGATGCTTAATGTGTCACCGACCCCGTCATAAGTAATTTTCATGTATATCTTTCCCTCTTAGCCGGATAAATTGTTATCACCAAGATCTTATTATCTATTTCTTCATAAACCACTCTTAATACTAGTTCAGGTGTAAGCTTTGATTGAGCTATTTTTCGTCCAAAGTAGCCTGTTGTAAGGTTTTCAGGGTTTTCAATAGTTTTGATAATTTTTTCTTCTGTAATTTGTAATTTTGTGAGTCTTTTAAGTTTCTCTTTGGCGTGAGGAGCGAATTCGATGCTTTTTTCTCTTTTCATTTTACTAGCCTTTTATTTTGTTAAACTTCAACTTCTGAGTAGTCTCCTATGTGAAGTTTTATGGTTCCTTTTCTGCTGTTTTTTGTTACTTTTGCGTTTCTGCCTATGAGGCTTTCTTCTAGGCGGTCTATGTTTTTGATTTGGGTGTTTTCGAGGATTACGCTGTATTCTATTGAGCTTTCTGTTATTTGGGTGTTGTTCCCTATGCTTGTGTATGGTCCTATGAATGAGTTTTGTATGGTGCAATTTTCGCCTATTATGGCGGGTCCTCTTATTGTGCTGTTTATTATTTTGGTGTTTTCTTGGATTTCGACTCTTCCTTCAATTTTGCTTTCTATAGTTTCTCCTTTTATTTCCTGTTTTATGTATTCGTCTAGGATTTTTGCGTTCGCGAATAATATGTCGTCCTTTTTTCCTGTGTCAAGCCACCATGTTTCGAGTTTTTCAGCTTTCACCTTACAGCCTTGATTTACCATTTCTTGTATAGCGTCTGTTATTTCGAGTTCCCCGCGCCAAGACGGTTTTATCCGCTCTATGGCTTTGTGGACTTTGTTTGAAAATATGTAAACACCAACTAGGGCTAGGTTGCTTGGAGGAGTTTTTGGTTTTTCAATTAGTTTAACAACATTATCTTTTTCATCTAGTACTGCTATGCCGAATCTTGTTGGGTCTTCAACCTCTTTCAGTAGAATTAGGGCGTCTAATTTTTCGTTTTCGAATTTTTTTATTAGCGTGTTGAAGCCTTTTCCTATTAGGTTGTCGCCTAAGCACATTATGAAGTTGTCTTTGCCGAGGAAGTTTTGTGCTGTTTTTACGGCGTGCGCCAGTCCCAATGGTTCTTGAGGTATGTAGGTTACGTTGATGTTCCATTCTGTGCCGTCTTTAACGTAGTTTTTAACGTCTTGTCCTGTTTCTGGAGCTATTATTACGCCAACTTCTTTTATGTTTGTTTGGGCTATGTGGTCTAAGACGTAGCCTAAAATTGGTTTGTTTGCGACTGGAATTAATTGTTTAGCTGTTGTGAAAGTCAAAGGTCTAAGCCTAGTGCCTCTGCCACCGCTTAAAACCAAAGCTTTCATAACGCAAGCTTAGGCGGACTCAATTATTATAATTTTCTTTCAATTCACGCTATGGTTTTCCAAAATTTTAAAAGTTATGAAATGGTTCATTCTTTTGGCAGGGATGTGTTTGGAAATGGAGTCGTTGAATATAGGCTGTGGTTCTGATCCATGGGGTGATGTTCGTGTGGATGTTGCCTTTAGTTTTATTACAGCATCTTTTAAGCCGAATGTTTTGGCTGACGCGCATTATCTTCCTTTTAAGAGCGGTGCTTTTAAAGTAGCTAAAGCAAGCCATGTGTTGGAGCATTTGAGAGATCCTTTTAAAGCCCTGGAGGAAATGTTAAGAGTTACAAAAAGTGAATTATTATTAAAGTTTCCAACAGAATGGGATGTTCTGCCCGCATTTGTCTCTAATATTTTGCCTTTTCCTAGGTTTTCGGCGCTTAAACATGCATACATTACCAGAAAGAAAAATTTTCATTTATGGATTATAAGTCCACAGGTTATCTTGAAATACTTGGAAAGTAGAGGTTGGAAAAGTTCAGTCAGTAAGGGAAGTATTGGTCTCTTCCAATTTTTAGAAAGCGGAAGAAAAGCCAAGTATTTCAGATGGTTAACCGAACGTGCCAGAATATCGTACGAATATGTGGTTGTTGCGCGGAGGTATAGCTAGTTGTTATAAAGGGTTGCTAGTTTTTCGATTATTTGTTGCAGACTTTATACGCAAGTAAAGCCTCTGAAAATTTTGATAAAAAGAAAGATAGATACCTTATCTTTCTTCCAGAAAACATGAAGTCTCCGACTCCTTTGACCTTGTAGCCTCTTTCAATGAAATCCTTAACAAACCAGCGGCTCAAATGTTTTTGAAAGGGGTTGTTATCTAAGGCTTCTTGTTTGAAGGAAACATTTGGGGTTGTTATGATAACTTTTTTAGCTATTCTTTCAAGTTCGTTTAAAAGATAGAACCCGTTATTTTTCGGAAGGTGTTCTATAACTTCAATGCATGTGGCAACATCAAACGTTTTATCACTAAAGGGAAGAGGAGTCTGCCTCAAGTCCCACTTGTAAAGTTCATCATAAAAATCGTGACGACGACAAAAGTCGAGGTATTGGGCAAAAGCATCTATCCCGACAAGCCTTTTGGGATTCCGATAAATTCACCAAGGCGCCAATTACACCACGGCCACAACCAACATCAACAAGAGAATCTATCCTAACGGGATTTGCTCCAAAATTTCACGCAGCCACCCGTGAGTCCACGTAACCTCTGGCAGATCACCATGCTGCAACCCTAAACTACTCCTTATAGAGAGGTTATCGAAACTTTGGCAATAGCTTTATTGTCACCTTTTTAATTTAAAGGTATAGTGTTATATTGCAAATAAACTGATTTATAGTCTAAAAAATAATATGACAACACAGCATTAAAGTAAAAATGGTGCATTAAATGAAAGTTGATTTAGTGATGTGGGCAAAGAACGGTGAAGGAACACTATCTCGTGTTTTTAAGCGGATTGATGAGGTCATTCCACATGAAAACGTTAGCAATAAGATTCTAGTTGATGATCACAGCACAGACAATACTGTTAAAATTGCCAAAGATTTCAATTGGCAGGTCTATATAAATCCTAATTCTGGAATTCCTTCCGGAGCAAATGAAGCATTGAGGCATGTTACAACTTCTCTTTTCATAAGTTTTGAACAGGACCTCTTTTTGGCAAAAGACTGGTGGGATCGAATTCCTCCATACATGCAGAAACCGAAGATAGCAGCTGCAGGAGGAGTTAGAGTTTTCAACAATAAGATATTACGTACTCTTTCGGAATTCGCTTCTGAACGTTCAGGCGAACGAGAAATAGAAGTAAGCATGGACAACACTATCTATAAAACTCAAATCATAAAAGCACTTGGCGGTTTTCCTAAGGAATGCCCTGTTTGTACAGATACCATACTCTATAAGAAAATAAATTGGTTCACTCCTTATAAGTGGGTTATCGATAGCACTGTCGTTTCGCTACATTTAAGGAAAGGAATACGACACGAGTTGGAACATTCTAGAGTAATGGCAGGCAGGTGTAAACGTACAAAACTATGTGGATGTTATTACGTTCCTCACTTTACAGAACCAGAACTTGTAATCAAACCTAGAAGGTCTAATTCTAACTTAACTTTGCTTAGAATACTCATTACAAGTCCCGTTAGAGGCTTGCATGTTGCCATTAAGAAAAAATGCCCAGAAATATTTTTTGTTTATCCACTTATCCGATTATATACATTGAGTGGCTGCTTAAAAAATGAAAAACTAAAAGCTAAATAATAACATTTTAGTTTCATCATCAGTGAGTTAAAAAGTTTTTAATTATGGCTCTTTCAACTTTTCCTCTGTAAAGGAACCTTTTAAACACATAATTATCATCTCTCTTTTTCATTTTAGCGATTTCTTTTCGATAGGCCCCATAACGACAAAAGGATGTGAAGAAACCTAGCACCCCCTTCATCATGTTTAAGGTTTTTAATAGCTGACTTCGGCGAGCTATAAGTCTCACGGTTAGATATACTGTACGAACAAGAAATATTTTGGCAAAGTTTTTCAACGCAAACAATTTGTAATATGTTAATAGCAGATTTCGTTCTGAGAGGTAAGCCATTTTTGCAGAGGGAAAGTTTGCTCCTCCAATGCAATGCCATATGCGACTGTCTCTTACATATCCGATTCTTCCACCAAGCAGTATAGTTCTTAAAGACAGTTCTATGTCTTCAGCAGAACAAAAGTAAAAGGGATCAAAAAGATAACCGAGCTTATTAAGCCATTTTCGTCTAATCAAAAAACACGCACCACTTGCAAATATTGAATCCGTTATCGCAAGTTCACTTTCATACGGACTTGGCATGGCATCGCCAAATGCATTCAACGTCCTAATTCTGTTCCTTTCCTGGCTTGGAACTTGTATACTGCATAAAATCTGATATTCTGGATACTCATCAGCGGCTTTCACAAGATTTGCAAGCCATCCGTCCTCCGCTTTTGTATCCATATTAACAAAAACAAGATATTCGCCGCATGCAAACTTAGCTCCGCGATTGTTTCCTTCAGCAAAACCATAATTTCTGCCCAACTCAACCACTTTAACCTGAGGAAAATTTCGCCTAGCATATCCAGCGCTGCCATCGGTTGAACCATTATCAACGAGCAAAACCTCAAACTCCTCATCAATTCTCTGGTTTAGAATTGACGATAAACAGTCTTTAAGCCATTTTTTACCATTCCAGTTCAACACGATAACAGACACCCTTGTTTTCATGGCAAACCAACCATGGTAGATGTCAAATCCAGCATCTACACATCTCTTTAAGAAATTTATGTTAAGCATATATCATTTCATCTATTATTTTTGTGAACTGTTGCATGTTTTCTTGCCAATTCACCCTCGCTTTCACAGTTTCCACAGCCTTTTCCTCTAACACCCTACGAAGTTTATAATCACTTGCCAACAAAAGAATCTTCTCCGCAAGCCCTTCAGAATCCCCCACAGAAACAAGCAACCCATTCACCCCATCTTTAATCCACTCCACATTGCCAGAAATTTCCGTAACCACCGGCGCTAACGAACAAGCCATAGCCTCTAATAGACTCGCAGACGTTCCATCCGAAAAAGAAGTTGAAACATAAATATCCGCCGCACTCAAATAATCCACAACCTTATCATGCGAAACAGCTCCCATGAACCTAACATGCCCGCTCTTTATGAAACCATCCACTTTCGCTTTAAACATGTCAGTAAGCGGTCCTTCGCCTAAAATGAGAAATTTAACATGCTTATTTTTCGCTACTACTCGCGGAATTGCATCTATCAGATATTCAACACCATAAATTGGTCTGTGAAATCTTAAACTTATAACAACAATGTCGTCATCACTCCAGCCGCATTCTCTTCTAATTTTACGCCGCTGAGCCTCACTACGCTTAAATCCATTCAAGTTAACCCATGGAAACTTAACAATTTTTGCGGGTTCACACCCAAGCTTTATTGCAGCCTCTCGTTGAACTTCACTATCAACAACAACCACATCCGCTTTCCTAAGAGAATAAACAACAAAAGGCTTCAGAGGAAAATACTTCTTCGGAAAAACCAAAACATCCGAACCCCAAACAAACAAAATAAAAGGATGAAAACCCGAACAAGCAGAATAAAAACCATAAGTGCTCGCCCAACAACCAATAAGCACATCAGGCTTAACCTTGTCCAAATTTTTCTTTAAAGCATAAACCCTGAGCGGTGTTAGAAGGTGTTTACGTGCTCCCTCAAACGGGTGAAGATTTATTTCAGGAATAAAATCCCTCATTTTAACAATCTTAACCCCTTCAGGAACACAATTAGGCGAAGGATGAAACGTAAAAACATAAACCTCATACTTATCCCTAAAAGACTTTAAAAAAAGCTCATCATAACTACTTATACCATCATGCGCATACACAAGCCTAACCAACAACACCACCCTTTTTCAGACTTTCAAACCAAAACTAACTATAAATCATTTACGAACACAACATACCAAAACTTTAAACATAAACAAAAGCCATATTGAATAGAAAAATAACCCGCACTAACGGAGAAATAGACAACTTGAAAGTTTTAATAACGGGAGGAGCGGGCTTCATAGGAAGCCACCTTCTCAATCACCTCCTAAAATCCGGATACGAAATCGCAGTCCTAGACAACTTTTCTTCGGGCAAAATCGAAAACATAAAGGAACACTTACACAACAAAAATTTTCGCCTAATAAAAGGGGATATAAGAAATCCAGAAGATGTTAAAAAAGCTCTCCAAAACATCGATGCCGTATGCCATCTTGCCGCAATAGTAAACATTCCCTTATCAATAGAAAATCCCTCCCTCACCAATGACGTAAACGTTCAAGGAACAATAAACTTGCTTCAAGCAAGCATTAAAAATGGTATAAAGCGTTTTATTTACGTTTCAACGTGCGCCGTCTATGGAGAAGCAAAATACTTACCAGTGGATGAGGAGCATCCCACAAATCCCCTATCGCCATATGGAGTTTCAAAACTCACAGCCGAACACTACTGCAAAGTCTTCCACAAAATATACGGCTTACAAACCATCTGCTTAAGATTCTTCAACGTTTACGGTCCAAAACAACCAAGCGGACCCTACGGAGGAGTAATAACAACATTTCTCGAATCGCTTAAAAGGAACAAACCTATAATCATATACGGCGACGGAAACCAAACACGAGACTTTATTTACGTAAAAGATGCAGTTGAAGCCTGCGCTCTTGCGCTCATCCATAAAAATTGTGCAGGAAAAACATTTAACATAGGCACCGGAGCCAAAACCTCCATAAACGAACTTGCACAAGTTTTGATTGAGCAAATTAACAAATCAAACGTGAAAATAATACATGTTAAAGAAAGAAAGGGAGACATCAAAGAAAGCTATGCAGACATCCGCAAAGCAGAGAAAGAACTTGGATTTAAACCAAAATTTTCCATTCGCGAGGGATTGAAGGAATTTATTAACTCCTTTGACTTTGCATATACGCAATAAACTCTTTTAAACCATTTTTGAATGATATTTTTGGTTCCCATTTTAGCATTTTCCGAGCTTTTTCTATGCTGATTATGGCTCCTTTAAAATCATGCGGTCTAGGAGGGGCATGTTCAATCTTTAAATTTTTGAAGTTTTCGCGTAGCGTATCCACTATCTTGTTTATGGTAATAAATTCTGAACCCGCAAGATTGAAAATTTGGTTACTAGCAGAAGACTGCAGTGCGGCAACATTTCCTCGTGCCAAATCATCCACATGAATAAAGCATCTGCCTTGGTTTCCATCACCAAAAACCGTAATTGGTTCTTTTTGCATGGCTTTTCTTACGAAGATAGCGATAGCCATATTCGCTCTCATTCGTGGTCCGTAAGGTATGTCATATCGCAAAATAGTATATGGAAGTCCCGTATGCTTCTGCCATGAAATGAATAAATGTTCTTGTCCTATCTTTGTTTTTGTGTATATGTGGTCTGGCGGCGGTAGAGGCGTGTTTTCATCCACGGTGCCTTCTGTTTTTCCATAAACCCATGTTGTCGAAGCAAGTATAACCCTTTCAACTTCCATTGAAGAGGCTGCATTTAACAGATTCATAGTTCCAACCTCATTTACTTGCAAGCACAATGCTGGGTGGGATAGGGCTACATTAACATCTGCCACGGCTGCAAGATGATAAACTACTTCCATGTCCTTGCATGCTTCTAAAATGTCATTTTCATTCAGCAAGTTTCCTTTAAACCATTCCACGTCTCCCCTTAGTGGCTTATACTCATCAAAAACCCGAACATTATGCCCCTCTCCAACAAGCTTGTCGACAACATGGCTTCCTATGAAACCGGAACCGCCAGTTACGAGAATATTCATAATCCTCACCTTTTCACATTTCTGGTAATGTTTCTCTTAACTTTTCCACTACGAACTGTGCATCTTCTGGTGTCATCTGAGCATATATGGGTAAACATATCATTCTTTTGCATGCATCTTCAGCCTGTGGGAAGTCGCCTTCTTTTGTGCCTAACAATCGTTTGTAAACTGGTTGCAAGTGTAATGGCGGCCAATAAACTTCTCCGCTGCATCTTACGCCTTTATCTCTAAGCTTTTCCTTCAATTTTTCTCTGTCTATGCCATCATCTAATAAAGCTACATATTTATAGTAATTGTTAAGAATGTTTGAAGGAGTTTTTAGAGGTTTAATTCCGTTAATTTTGCTTAATTCTTTGTCATAGTATTTTGCGATTTTGTTACGCTTTTTAATAATTTCCGGCAGCCTCTTTAGCTGGGTTAAGCCTATTGCTGCACTTATTTCTGGTAATCTCCAATTATAGCCAAGCTCTATGATTATGTTGCTGTTGAAGTTTTCTTTGCCTTGATCTCTTAGGATTTTGGCTTTTTCTGCTATTTTGTCGTTGTCTGTGGTTATCATGCCTCCTTCGCCTGTTGTCATAACTTTTGTGGGATAAAAGCTAAAGCAGCCAGCATCGCTAAGGGAACCTGCGGGTTTTTTGTTGATGGTTGAGCCTTGGGCGTGTGCCGCATCTTCGATCACGAAAAGTTTTTTTTCTCGGCATAGTTCCCTTATTTCCTCAATCTCTGGGCATATCAGTCCACCGATGTGGACGACAATTACTCCTTTTGTTTTTGATGTTATATTTTTCTGAATGTTTTCCACGTCAATGCAAAGGGAGTTTGGGTTTATGTCTGTTAGCTTGGGTTTTGCTCCCGCAAAAATGACCGCTGCCGCTGTAGCTGAAAAAGTGTTTGTCGGAACTAAGACTTCATCTTCAGCTTTGACTTTAATGGTGCGTAAAGCAATTTCCAAGGCGCTTGTTCCAGAATTTACAGCGACTGCATGTTTTACGTGGCATATTTTTGCAAATTGATTTTCAAACTCTTTTGTGTATGTGTGGAGGGTTAGCATTCCTGATTGAAGAATTTTTTCAACATCAATTTTTATTTGTTCAATGTCTTCTTCTAAAAAGTATGGTTTTACTGGAGGAACAATTTTAGACAACTTATCACCCAAATTATAGATAGGCTTAACTATAACAGTTAAGATAAACGTTTTGCCGTTATTTCTCTCTTGGTAAATTCCTTTTCCAGAGCTTCAACCCTTTTCTTAATTTTCTCCACTTCAATTCTGATGTTTTCGTCTTCCATTTCCTTTTTCCGTTTTTCATTAGATTTTAATATTAAGCGTAAAAACTCGGAATCATATACGCTTAAGAGCAATTCGGTATTCGGAATCAAGCAGTGACCTCCAATAACGCCTGGATAATGTAGTGGCTTGTTTAAATCTACACGGTGAATATCCTCAATCATATCCACAACTTCATTAAAATCGGCACCGAAATGTTTTGAAATTCTATGCATTTCTTGGAAACATGCAATCATCCAAGCCCTATAGGTTGTTTCAAAAAGTTTCGCCAACTCCGTTTCCAAGGGGCTTTTTAGAATTTTAACCTTTAATCCAAGTTTTTCATAGTGTTTTTGCGCAAGCTCTGCAGACTGTTCTGTTACTCCACCAACATATTTAGTCCAGAAAAGTATATCCCTCTTCATGCTTTCCAAATTTTTGTGCATTCCACGGATCGGAGAATGAGCTATTGGCAGCTTGGATAATTCATAAATTTTTTGAGTGGTTCCCGGCGGAATCGTGCTTTCGATTATTGTGAGTTTGGGTTTAAACTTTTTCATATAATCTAAAGTTGTTTTTACAAATTCGTTTCGGTTAAAGCAAGGATAGCAAACATGCATAAAATTAACCTTTGAAAGTGGTTTTTTATCACTAACAATTCTATGCATTTTTTCCGTGTCCACATCAAAACCATATACATTAAATTTCCCAGTTTCCTCGAACAATTCAAACAGTGCATGCCCAACCTCGCCTAAGCCCACAACCAAAACGCTTTCTTTTGGCATCCTAGGTCACCAGAAAATTCCAAAATGGTGAATGTTGCATATAAACTTGTTATGTTGAAAACGTTAGTTATCCTGCTCTTTTTTCGCCAACTTATCTACAATATTTGCAATGACGTCAACGGGATTTTCAAGCCTTGCCAGCAAAGGCTTAACATTCCTTTTCTTTCCCAAAAGCTTCTCAGCAAGCCTCGGAACTTTTGATGGTTGAGTCCTAAAAATTGGGAAACCTTTTCTTGCTAAAAAGTCGTTAACATGTTGCTTTCGAAAGGCATTAATGATTATGGCTGGGGTTCCTTGTAAAGCAGCCTCTCGTGTCATAGTTCCTCCCGCACCAACAAACAAATCTGCTTGTGCCATCAAACTGGCGGAATCTACAAATTCCTTGGGAACAGTTATGCCTCTAATTCTTTTGCGATGGTAACGTGAAAGAAATACCACATTTCCAAGTTTTCTTAAATTTCTGGCGAGAGCTGCCATATCTATTGTTTCTTTTGTGTAAACTGCTTTTTCTTCAATTTGCCTAACCACAATTAGGGGTTTTCCAAAATTGTATCGCATTATTGGTTTAAAATCCTTAATCCATGCAACTTCGTCCACGCCTTCAAACCTAACTATTTCTCCTTTGACATGATAGGCGCGTATGGCTTTTATTGGAATGGCTTTCGAAGCTATAATATAATTAGAGAGTGGTAATGTAAGTCTGTTAACGGCTTCTGCGTAAGGCGTATCTAGAGTGCAGATTATTGGTTTTCCTAAACCAAAGGCTACCCTGCATTGGTCCACTGAACCATGCGAAATGGCAATGTCGGGGGTATTCTTTTCAAAAATTTTACAAAATAAAAGTTGGCGACGTGTACTTTCCTTCAATCGTGTTAACAAAGATTTGGGATGATAACGTCCTACAACAATAAATTTTTCTTTAAGAAATTCTGCCAGGGGCAAAGTATCTGGATGCCTTCTAGTGGTTAATATTACTTCATGTCCCAATGATCTTAGACGTTTCGCGATAGCTACGCCATATCTGACATGTTTTCCTGTGCATGCGTCATACCATATTTTCATTCTCCCACCCTCATGAATTGGCATCCGACAGTTTTCGCTGCCAGTACGTCTTCATTTGTGTTTCCAATAAAAAGAATGTTTTGCATTTGGGCTCCAAGTTTTTCTGCGGCAATTTTGAGCTGTTCAACTCTGCGAAGAGAATCTTCTCTTGTTATTACCAAATTGAAGGATAAACCTAAACGTTTTAAAACAATCTGGACTAAGGGTTTGCCTTGCATTGTTACAAGGGCTTTCTGTTTTTCTAAAAATGTTCTGTAATAAGCGATACCTTCCTGATTTACTTTCATGTTTGCTGATGCTTCCATTTCAATTTTGTTCCAAATATCAAAAACCTTCCTTTTAGTTTCTTCGTCCAATTTGGCAACCACTTTTGTTAGTGGGCGCACACTAGACATTTTTGTTATTTTGCCTATTTCTTGAAAGAGTTTCTCGTAATCGATTGGCAAATGAATTAGTGTGCCGTCAAGGTCAAATATAACTGCTTCAATCAACTGTACATTTCCCCGATGATTTTTCCATCCTTAACCAGTTTTGCTGGCGCATCAATATGGCGGATCCAGTAAATGTTTTCTGGTAAAATATCATATTTTGGTATGTTTGGCATCTTTTCTTCAAGGGCAAGTTTCACGTAAAGATAGGGAATGTTAGCGTAATAGTCCTTTCGAATCATTTTGCTTGCATAGGAGAAGAAGAAGGATGTTGTGAACATTCTTCCAGCATTAATCTCTGTTACGCATGGTTGGCCTTCTTTATTTTCTTTCAAGTCTACGCATGCGATTCCGCTAAATTTTGGGTCTATGGCTAATACAGCCTTTGTTCCAATTTCGTTTACGGCTTTGTCATGGATTGTTCTTTGAACTGCTGGTGTGCCCGTAATGCCTGATGGTGCAAGATTTGGGTATATGTATTCTATCCTTTCCCTAGCCATGGAAGTTATAAGTTCTCCGTTCTTCCAAAGGCTATGGAAGCCTATGTTTCTTCCCGGCAAGTATTCTTGGGCGATGAATTGCCAGTCCATTTTGCGAGATTTCCAGTATTTAATCCATGATATGGCTGTCTCTTGATTATGGGCGAAAGTGCTTCCTCTTCCGCCAGCACCATGTCGTGCTCTAATCCATATGGGGGTTCCAAGTTCTTTGAAGGCTTTGTTGACATCCCCTTCATCTTGCAGTTCAAGATACTTTGCGACTGGAACATTGTTTTTCTCCCATTTTTCCGCCGATTTCAACTTGTCTTGGCAAAGGCGTATAGTTTCTTTTGCTGGCAGGAAAACTTTCGCTTTCAATTTTTCGCGGTTTTCTGAAATTGCCGCTACCTCAATGTCAGGTTGGGCGTGGACAAACTCCACTTTTTCTTTTTCAATTATCTTGTTTAATTCATCTATGTATTTGGGGTTTGATGCTTCAGGAACCAAATACTTCTTGTCTACTGGTGCTAAATGGACAAAATATTCATTGGCTTCGGTTCCAACAATAAAAATTTTTTCGGGGGCTATTTTAAGTGACATAACAAAGTTTATGCCAGCTGGTCCACCCGCTCCAGTAACTAGAATTCTTTTCATTTCATCTCCTCGCGTTTGCTTCGTTGTATCCAGTCTAATAGCGTAATTTTCTCTCTTCTGTATTAAATAACAACTTAATATTTATTCTCAACAGCCAAACTTTAATAAAAACAAAATTCCCTAAATCTCAAAGGGGCCGGTCGTCTAGCCTGGTTAGGACCCTTGCCCTGTTAAAAGCAAGCCTAAAGCAGCCCTTACGAGGCTGAGGTCGCCGGTTCAACTCCGGCCCGGCCCACTTTGGTCTTTTCAAAGGTGTTTTGGCTATTTTCTGGGAGTAATTCTTTATAAATTGGTATAGAAGATTTCTCCGTCATGGAAGCCAAAGCCATAAGCCACTTTAATGCTTTTCTAATGATTGTTTTGATTCTTTTTTGGGGAAGCTCCTTTGTTGTTGTTAAAATAGCCTTAATGGAAGGGTTAACTCCCATTGCTATAGCTACTTTTCGTTTTCTTGTGGCTGGTGGGCTTTTTCTGTTTACGATTTTGCTTGGGCGAAAAAGGATGAAAAATTATGGGTTTTCTGTTGAAAAGAAAGATTTTCCGATGCTGATCCTTTTGGCTCTTACTGGTGTAACCTTTTTCTTCATTGCTCAATATACTGGCATAAAGATGGCTGGAGCCTCCATCGCAGCAATCTTTGTCTGTTTACTGGCTCCAGTTTTTATAACGGTTCTTTCCGCCAGGCTTTTTAAGGAGCGTTTGGCGAGAAGGCAATTTTTTGGTGTTGGAATTGCTGCGTTTGGCACTTTTATTGTTATTATGGGTGGAAGTATAAGCTTCCAAAATAATCCGCAGTTCTTTTTAGGAAGTCTAATTTTGCTTTCCACACCCGTTCTTTGGACTGCTTATAGTCTTCTTGGAAAAAATGTTATGGAAAAGTATAGTCCTTTTCTTGTTGTGGCTTATGTTAACATGTTTGGAGGTTTACTCCTTATTCCCTTCTCTTTGGCTGAGGGTTCTTTCAGTCAAATTTTTACCATGTCCCTTCATGGGTGGTTGGCAATTCTATTTTTGGCAGTCACATGTTCATTTTTAGGTTATTACATTTGGTTTTACGTCATAAAAAAGGTTGGCGCTGCCATTGCCAGTTCCTTCTTATTTGCTGAACCCCTAATCACCGCTCTGTTTGCCATAGCTTTTGTTGAAGAAAAGCTAAGTTTATTCACAATTGCTGGAGGCTTCCTAATTTTTGTAGGGGTATACTTGGTTACTAAGAGATAAGCGCATTTGAATAATCCAGAAATTCCAGAATCTCCTTTGGACTAAAAACTGAGAAGGTTGAGTTTCGCAGAATTTTGCCTATTTTCGGAATTAACCCCACAGCATCTGTCCCAAGTTTACATGCAACCGCATTCTCAAAAAACCCTAAAGGTTCAATATTCACCACATCACGGTTAACCCTCGCCTTTTTTAAAGCCAACCTCACTTCTAAAAGGGATGGACCCAAAATTATCAATCTGTCTAAAAACGATTTCGTCCATTTTTTGTAATGAGAAATTTGTTTCTCCGAAAGCATGGCTTCTATGTGACTTTTCTCTTTGTTTACTTCTACAATCTTGATGGTCAATGGTAAATCTTCACAGAAACCGTAAAGCTCAATGAGCTTTTTTAGAGCGATTTTCCTTCCGTCAGCGAGTTGTGCTTGTAAACGCTGTATTGGGATTGCAGCGTCAACGATGTTGGGTGAGGTTATTCCTATATCCACATGAAGTTCTGTTCTGCTTTTGTTTAAGGATATTATACGCCCTTTAGTCTGTGAGTATTTTTTTATTTGTTCAAGGCTTGTTGGGCATATTCCTACTTCCTTGTTTAAATAATTGAGGGCTACGTTTTCGTCTTCTCCAGAAACCTTTATTTGCACCATTCCCCGCGGAGTGATTTCAAAAATTTTGGTTTCAACTTTTAAGCCTTTAAGAATAGATTTTAAGGATTTGCCAACAAGTTTTAGTTGAGTTTCGTCGTAGACTTTTATGAGTAAGGTTACAGTAGGCATTTGCAGTCGCCAATTAAAGCAAGCATTTCGTTATGCATTTTTTGTATTCTCGCTATAGCGGAGGGGGGTAACTCTTTAGAAAGATTTTCAATGGTTTTTTCTATGGGTACTCGTCTTGAGCCTTCAACAAGCTTATCCGCATAGGAAACAATTTTCTCCTCCAAGGTTATTGGGACATACACGTCTTTGGGCCATCCGAGTTTTTTTGCTTCTTTGGTTGTTATTCCGCCTCCCACGTGCCTCTTTATTATTGAGATTATTGGTTTTGGTAAGCCCAACCCTTGTGCAATTTCTGCTCCCAAAATAGCGTGGTGGACGCTGTGGGTTTTTGAGCGTCCTATGTCATGTAAGAGGGCGCCTATCTCCACAAGTTCTAAATTAACGTTTAACCCTTTCTCTTTGCATATTTTTGCTATTTCCATGGCAAGCTCAGCAACAGTTTCACAATGTTTTATAACGTTTGCAGAACATCCACTTTTATAGAGAAAATATAATGCTTGTTCTCTTGACGGGAGCTTTTCACTCACCCAATTCCTTCCTTAACTGTTCAATCTTTTTTGATAATACCTGAACAATTTTGGCGTTATCATAGTGGACTAAGGGTTTTCCACATGTTGGGCATTTGAAAACAAGTTCAACAGCTTCTTCGAAGGGAATTCGCTTGCATCCTGGTGTGTAACAATAGTAAAAGTCATGGTTTTTCTCATATTCAAGTCTAATGTTGAGTTTTTCCATTACTCGCCTTTTTTGGCTTAATATGAAACCTTCAAGCTGGTCTGGTTGAAGTTTCCAATGGAATGTGAACCATCCTGTTTTTGGGTCGCGGGTTCTTCTTAGGCTTACGAGGGAATGGTCATAGAGTTTGTATAGGATTTTGCGGACGTTGTTGAGTCTTATGCCCGTTTTGTTGGCTATTTCATCATCTGTTATCTCGTCTGAGTTTTTTAGAATCTCGATTAACTTAACTGCCTCTTCTTCGCCTAATGCTTCAGCCACTTTCATCAATGTTGCATCGTCTATCGTGGATAACATAGCGACCCTTTTGCTCAACTGTTGAACACTGCACCTCTGTAATATATATTTGTAGACTTTGATTTAAATCTCTTTATGAAATCTGAATCAGAACTAACAAATTTTAGCTATCTTTTTCCCCCTTTTCTGAGGGATTATTCTCACCTTTGCATTCTCAAATTCCTTTTCCAGTTCTTTTCCTCCAAATAAACGGTCCAGAAAAACGGCTAAGCTTGCGCATTCAGAGTGGGGTTGATTTCCAATTGCAACATTAAAGTCTGAAACTTGTTCCGAAAAGAATTCGCTTGGAACTTTTTGACTTCCAACTATGACTAAAATATTTTTTCCGCTTTCCTTAATCCTTTCCAGCACATCGCTTGTTTGAATGTTTTCTCCATAAGCCGTTAGGTGAACAACTATTCCTCCCTTTCTTTTCCATTCTTTTATAACATTTTTCCAAGGTTTTCCCATTTCAAAGAAGAAGGGTCCTCCCCAATTTCTTGTAACTTTTTTAACACTCTCTTCTATTTTTTCATCCTTTATATCTGATAATATGACACCCGAAGCGCCAAGCGCTCTCGCCGTTAACACAACATGGGTTGTAAGCCTAGCATCTCTGCGTGGTCTGTGACCCCACCTTAATACCACAACTTTAGGCATAAGCTTCACTTTGTTGCGTGGCGATATTCTTTTCGAATTTTCCATCAAATTCTTCCACACGTTTCCTAACTTTTTCTGCAAACGAGGGAATTGCCTCAAAAACCACATGGGCACAATTGTCGGCATATTTTATAGTTTGCACGTCTGTTCTTTTGAAAAGCCATGATATGAATGGCATGGTTTCGTTTGTTAATGGGATTGTAAAAGAGGCTTGAACATAATTTTTCAGCATTTTTAGAATTTTTTGTTTTAGTAAGTCTATGTTAGTTTCATAAAGGGCTGAGATTGGCACAGGGTTTGGCGCTTTTTCCTTTAATCCTTCAATTTTCTGGATGGTTTCAGTTTCTGTTAGTAAATCGATTTTGTTTAGGGCTGTTATTATTGGAATGCCAGCAGCACCTATGCGTTCTATGGTTTCTAAGCATACGTTCAGCTTCTTTTCAATGGTGGGTATTGGCTCGCTTACGTCCACAACCAAAAGTATAAGGTCTGAGTAAATGGTTTCTTCAAGGGTTGAATGGAAAGCCTCTATTAATGTTAAGGGTAAACGGTCTATGAAGCCCACAGTGTCCGTTAATAGAAACTTCTTTTTTGAAATTTCCACAAGCCTCGTTGTCGTGGATAATGTTGTGAACAGGGATGTATCCACTGGAACCTCTTCTTCCGTTAAAGCGTTAAAAAGCGAACTCTTTCCAGCGTTTGTGTATCCAGCCAAGGAGATTGATGAGAAGCCAAGTTCTTCCCTTCGTTCGCGGTGTAACTGCCTTTTTCCACGAATTTTCTTTAACTTCCTCCTAACCGTATGCACTTGTTTCTTTACTGCCTCGTAATAAACGTCCACCTCATAGGCACCAAGACCCATGAATCCTGGTTGCTCCCCCATTTTGGCTAGTCTCACTCTTTCTTTTGCATGCGCTAGTTCGTATCCTAATCTTGCTAGTTGGATTTGCAGTTTGGCTTCGGTTGTTGTTGCTCTTCTGGTGAATATTTCGAGGATTAGTTGAAAGCGGTCAATTGCTTCTACTCCCGTGGCTTTTGCTATGTTATAGGCTTGGACTGGCTTTAGGGGATTGTCAAAAATTATTTTTTGGGCACCTGTTTCCTTGACAAGTTCTGCAAGCTCTTCCACTTTTCCTGCGCCTATCTGATAACGGGAGTCTGGTTCTCGAATTTGCTCTATTTTGCCCACTATTGTATATCCGGCTGATTCAGCCAAGTTTTTAAGTTCTTCTAGGCTTGAGTTTTCAAAGGATTGTCGTCGTTGAACTATGATGGCTTTCGTTTAGGCGAAGCCCCCTCTCCCTTTTCCTTTTTGTTAAGTTGAATTATGTCTCCTAAAGTTAGTTCACGACTTGCTGGTTTTGGAATTTCTACTGGAACACTTTTCTCCTCTGATGGTGGAACAAGCAATTTAACTTTCAATACATGTTCAAGTTTTGTTGCAAGCTTATTGTCGGGCGTCATTTTCCCAGTTTCTATTTTTTTGAGAACAGAGACTTTTTCATTAATTTTTTTGCCTAGTTCTTCATGGGAAAGTCCAAGTTTTTCTCTTGCTTGCCTGATTTTTGTGTGAAAATTTTCCACAAGCTCAATACTTGCCTTCACAGTCGTTTCTGGCGCTTTTTTGCTTTTAATTTTTGGTGGATGCAAGACCGTTTTGGTTTTGATTGGCGCACTTTTAGGTTTTGGTTCTTCTTCCCGGATTATTGTTCCATGTTTTGAACATTGACCGCAAACCGTTAGTTTTGCCCCTTCAATAATCACCTTGAAGGGTTTGCCGAAGATTTTTGCCCCGCAGACTTCACATCGCAATTGTTAACGCACCTATGTGTTTTTATTTGTTTGGTTGTGTTTATAGTTGTCGAATTCAAACAGTTAGTTGATGGTGTAAAGCTTGGAAAATCCTCTTAAAAGAATTCGCAGCGTAGCAGACTATCAATTTGGAAAGGGCGTCGGAGTCAAACTTTTTCCAGAAAATGTGAAAATAGAATTTTCAAAAAGAACTGGCAGAATCCGTTATGTTTATTTGGATGACAAAAGGCTTGCAACCCTACGCCCCACAGACGGCTTATTTTCTCTCAGCATTGCCGGCGCAAAAAGAATAGCTGAAAATAGGGATTCTGCAAAATGCTTCGTCACAGTTAAGGATGATGTTTCAAAGTTTATTGCGGAAGGCGGCGATGTTTTTGCTGTTCATGTGGTGGAGGCTGATGATGAAATCCGCCCTAAAGATGAGGTTATAGTTGTTAATGAAAATGGTGAAGTTTTGGCTGTTGGGCGAGCTGTTTTGTCAGGTGAAGAAATGAAAGCCTTCAAAACTGGTGTTGCTGTTAAGGTTAGGCGTGGAAGCCTAGAAGAAAGTTAAGTATATGAAGCTTAATAGTAAATATGTAATTGAAGGCGGTTTTCATGCATAGGCGCATTAGCCCCCGCGAAGCAAGGCGTATGATGCAGCGCATGGGTCTAAGCATGGACACTGTCCCAGATGTGGAGCAAGTGATAATCAAAACAAGCAGCAAAGAAATCACCATCGAAACGCCAGAAGTAGCCATAATGGAAATGCAAGGACAAAAAATCTTCCAAGTAGCCGGAGGAAAAATCACCGAAAAAGCCATAGAACGCAAATTAACAATACCCGAAGAAGATGTGAGGCTTGTTGCGGACCAGACTGGCAAAAGCCCAGAGGAAGCCAGAAAAGCCCTTGAAGAATGCGGGGGAGACCTAGCTAAAGCAATTCTTTTACTTCAGTCAAAAGTTTAATGTGTTTAAAATGTTTGATGTTGCCGTTGTTGGTCATTTTGCCATAGACTCCATTTTTCTTCCAGATAGACAAGTGCCCTATGTTATTTTGGGTGGTTCTGCAGCCTACGTTTCGCTTGCTGTTAGACGCTTAAATGCTAAAGCTTCAGTTTTTTCTAAGGTTGGCGGCGACTTTCCAGAGGCTTATTTATGGTGGTTCAGAGAAGAAGGCATCGACGTAAGTGGAGTAGTAAGGGTTAAAGAAGCGCAGACAACACGTTTCGAACTAAAATATGCTAATGGCTTCTCAAACAGAACTTTGCGCCTCAAAAGCAGAGCACCAATCCTAACAGTGGAAGATTTACCAAAATCTCTAAAAAGCAAAGCAATTCATATAGCTCCCATAGCAGGCGAAATAACCTTCGAAGTGGCTGAAAAATTAAGAAGTTGCACAGAGGTTTTGTCCATAGACCCTCAAGGACTTGTGCGAAACTTCGACACAGAAGGATATGTCACCTACTCTCCACTCATGGACAAACGCATATTGGAACTCGCCAACATTTACAAATCCTCCATAGAAGAAATCAAAACGGTAACCAACATATCCGACTTAAACTCTGCAGTAAAAGCAATTCACGATTATGGAGTAGAAACAGTAATAGTCACCTTAGGCGCTGAAGGCGCGTTACTTTCCATCGAAGGAACCAAATATAAAATTCCAGCCTACCACTGTGAAAAAATTGTTGACCCCACAGGGGCTGGAGACGTTTTTATTGGGGGTTTTCTCGCTGAATATGTTCGTGGCGAAGACTCTTTATGGTGTGCATGTGTGGGTTCTGCTGCCTCATCCTTTGCTGTTGAAGTGGTAGGTCCAACATTTATGGAAGGCGAAACAGAAATTCATCAAAGGGCTCGTTTGCTTTATGAAAAAGAAATTAAGGGATGATGCTATTCTATTCCATTAAGTTGCAGTATAAATGAGGCGTTAAAATTGGGACGGGTTGACAAAGGCGTTAAATGTAGCGTGTCTGGATGCGCTGGCGAAGCGGTCCGTTCGCTTTCAGCAGAAAAGGTTAGGTCTGCTGGCTTAAATGTTGGCAGCAGCCAAAGGCGGGCTTATTTATGCAAGGAGCATTACAAAGAATATAAGAAGAGAACAAAAAAGGATAAAATGCTTGAAAAATGGCGACACATGGGCTGAAAAGGAAGGCGATTCTAAATGAGAATATTACAGTTACACTCAAACTACATTGAATATATGCCAATTCAGAAAGAAATAGATATGGCTGAAAAAGCCGAAAAGAAGCCAGTACGCCTAGAAGAAATTGTCGTACTATTCACGGCAGTTGAAGAAGCTGACGATTTAACAGTGGCAGAAAAAGCCATAGACGAAGTTCACGCTTTTCTGGAAAAATTAAAAGTAAACAGAATCCTCATCTACCCCTATGCCCACTTAAGCAATAAACTGGCAAAACCCCCAGAAGCCCTCAAAGTAATTAAGGCTATGGAAGAAAAAGCCAAAGAAAGGGGTTTAGAAGTTTTTAGGGCACCCTTCGGCTGGAACAAACAGTTTACGATATCAATTAAGGGGCACCCCCTTGCAGAACAATCCCGCGTTATTCTTCCCACAGAAGTGAAAGAGGAAAAAGAAGAAAAGGTATCTGAAGCTGTGAAAGCCGAAGAAAAACTGGAATCCTTCTGGTACATTCTTCAGCCAGATGGAAAGATGGTTCCCGTTGAAGATTTCAATTTTAAGGGTTATGAAAATCTTGAAAAATTTGCAAATCACGAAATACACAAAGTAAGGGCAACCCAGCAAATGCCTCCCCACGTGCCCTTAATGAAAAGATTGGAAATAGCTGATTATGAATTGGGAAGCGACCCTGGAAACATTCGTTGGTATCCAAAAGGGCGTTTAATAAAATCTTTGCTTGAACAATTTGTTACGGCTAAAATGACAGATTATGGAGCCATGGAAGTTGAAACGCCAGTTATGTATGATTTCCATCACCCAAGCCTAGCAGATTATATGAACCGCTTTCCTGCAAGGCAATACCTGCTCAAATCTGAGGATAAGGAGCTTTTTCTACGGTTTGCAGCGTGCTTCGGGCAATTTTTAATGGTTCATGACGCACAATTTTCTTATAAGCAAATGCCCCTAAAAGTTTACGAGCTAACCCGTTACAGTTTCAGGAGAGAAAAAAGCGGAGAAGTTGTGGGTTTAAGACGTCTAAGAGCCTTCACCATGCCAGACTGTCACGCTTTCTGCGCGGACATGGAACAAGCCAAAAAAGAATTTATAACAAGGTTCAAGCTTAGCATGGCAATTCTTGAAGAAATAGGTTTATCAAAAAATGATTATGAAGCAGCCTTGCGATTCACCAAAGACTTCTATGAAGAGAATAGAGAATTCATCTATGAACTGGCAAAAATTTTCGGCAAACCCTTCCTTGTTGAGATGTGGACGGAACGATTTTTCTATTTCCGACTTAAATGGGACTTTAACTATGTAGACAATCAAAACAAAGCTGCAGCCCTATCCACAGACCAAATAGATGTTGAAAACGCAAAAAGATACGACATAACCTATGTGGATGAGAAAGGCGAAAAAAAGCACCCATTAATTCTACACTGCTCCCCAAGCGGCGCCATTGAAAGATGCATATACGCATTATTAGAAAAAGCCTACAAAGAACAACAAACTGGCAAGCCACCAATGCTTCCTTTATGGCTTTCTCCAACACAAGTGCGCATAATCCCCTTATCCGACAAATACATTGAATTTTCCGAAGAACTGGCTAAAAAAATGGAGGAAAATTGCATACGCGTGGACATAGATGACCGAACACTAACCTTGCAAAAGAGGGTTAGAGAAGCAGAAATGGAGTGGATTCCCTACATAGTTGTTATTGGGCAAAAGGAAGCTGAGTCAAACATTTTAGCCGTTAGGGATAGAAAAGCCGAAAAAATCCGTAAAATAAAACTTGAAGAACTAATAAACGAAGTTAAAGAAATAATAAAAGACAAACCCTTCAAGCCTCTGCCATTACCGAAACATCTTTCAAAAAGACCCCAATTCTATGGTTAATATCATTAAAAAGTAACCAATTCCGAGCAAAAACTATATCAAATCTTAACCAAATAGACTAAGTTCTCAGTTTGAGGGGAAAGTTGTTGGAAAGAGAACTACTTGTATTTATAGACGGAGAATATTATCCAAAATCGAAAGCCAAAATTTCTGTTTATGACCACGGGCTTTTATATGGAGACGGCGTCTTCGAAGGAATCCGCGCATATAATGGCGTAGTATTTAAACTGAAAGAGCACATTGACAGATTATACCGTTCAGCCCACACTATAATGCTGCAAATCCCAATGTCAAAAGAGGAAATGATAAAAACAGTTCTTGAAACCCTTCGAAAAAACAACCTAAAAGATGCATACATCCGCCTAGTAGTAACAAGAGGCATCGGCGACCTCGGATTAGACCCCAGAAAATGTTCAAAACCCACAATTATCGTTATAACGGACACCATAAAATTGCATAAAATCGAAGCCAAAGAACAAGGCGTAACAGCCATGATTTCATGGGTTAAAAGAGACCCAGTAGATGCAACAACCCATGAAATAAAATCCCTCAACTACCTCAACAGCATAATGGCAAAAATCGAAGCAAACATAAACGGCGTCGACGAAGCCATATGCCTCGATAAAAATGGCTTCATATGCGAGGGCGTGGCTGAAAACATATTCATAGTCAAAAACGGAAAAATATTCACCCCACCAAGCTATACTGGCGCACTACCAGGAATAACAGCCGAAGCAGTAATGAAACTTGCAAGAAGGCTTGGATACGAAGTTATCGAGAAGAACATAACGCCGTATGAACTGTTTAACGCCGACGAAGTCTTCTTCACTGGAACTGCTGCTGAAATTGTGCCAGTAAGAGAAATAAACAAAAGGACAATAGGGAACGGAAATCCAGGTCCAATAACCAAAAAACTCATGGCCGAATTCACAAAACTAGTTCAAGACCCAAAAGAAGGAATACCAATCTACCAATAAAATTTTAATCCCCTTTATCCACTCTTCCTCATGAACTCTTCAATTTTGTTAAAGGCTTCTTCCAGCGTCTCAACTGGTGGGAGAAAAACACCCCTCACATGTCCTGCCCCATAATTTGGGTCAAAGCCTGAACCATGAACAAGAAGCACTCCAGTCTCCTTCAAAAGTTCCAAAACAAATTCCAAATCCGTTCTCCACTTCCGCCCAACACCATGAATCTTTGGAAAAACATAGAAGGCTCCTTCAGGTTTTACACAACTTATCCCATCAATCTCGTTTAATCGCTTAAGAGAATAATCTCTTCTTTCCTTAAGTTTCTCCACCATATTTTTTATGTGGTCTTGCGGTCCATTTAGGGCTGCTACCCCAGCTTTTTGAACTGGCGTATTTGCGCAAAGCCTTATCCTCGCCTCTTTTTCCACACAACGCCTCAATTCTTCGAGTTGACCGTTTTGGTCGTGGAAATATACGTAGCCAAGCCTCCAACCAGTCATCAAATAAGCCTTTGAAAAACCATTAAACCCTATTACGGGAACATCCTTGGCTAAATATGCTGTGCTGACAAACTTTTTATCATACACTATTTGGTCATAAATTTCATCCGGCAAAACTGGAAGCCCAAACTCGCCAGCCAAATCCAAAATCTGCATCACAATTTTCTCCTCATAAAGGGCTCCACAAGGATTATTCGGATTCACAATCACAATTCCACGAGTTTTCCTCGAAATTTTCTTCCTCAAATCATCAATATTTGGCTGCCAACCCTCTTCCTCCACAGTCTCATAAGTTACTGGTTTTCCACCAAAAAACTTAGCATAAGAAATGTAAGGAGGATAAGTAGGTCCAGGAAGAAGAACTTCATCTCCAGCATCCACAAGCGCAGCCATAACCATCTGAATTCCCTCAGAAATCCCAGAAGTGACAATAACATCATCCGCAGAAACATCAACACCATTAACCCTCCTTTCCTTCTGGCTTATGGCTTCCCTAAGCTCCGGCAAACCCTCAGAAGCCGAATAAGCATTCGCGCCGCTATTAACGGCGTCAAACAAAGCCTGCTTAACATGCTGTGGCGTGTCAAAATCAAACGCAACTGGATCTCCAATATTCAAATAGTAAACTTTTCTACCAGCCTTCGCCAAATCCTTCGCGTAAACAATAACATCGCGGATGGCGTATTCTATGGTGCGCACTCGTTCTGTGACTTTTATGTTTTTCATTGAACAATCACCTAAGGGACAACTAAAGTGGTTGTTATATCAAATCCATTTTCTGTTTTAACAATAATTGTTACTTCTTTTCCGCTTAAGGATTGCCACTCAAATGGACAAACAATTGTTATGCTTTCGTTATTTTCAATTGTTACTGGTAAGGCTGGGTAGGTAATGCTTGCATTTATCAATGTGTCATTCACGTATATTTCGGTTACGTTTATGGTTAAATATGCTTTATTCTGAATTGTGATAGTGAAGTAGTTTGTACTTTTGCCGCTGTCAAAGTCAACGGTTAGCAGTACGTTTGGAAGAGTTAAATTGTAAGTAGCGTTAAAGCCTTCTTCTGTATAAACTGTAACGTTAATCGTCAATCCTTTGTAAGATGTCCAATTAAATGTGCAAGTAAAAGTTTGGTTTTCTCTAATAGCCAAAATGTATGAAAGGTTTGGTGAAACAGTCGTTCCATTTACCTCTGTAAAATTATTATTATAGAAAATTGTGAAATTCGTTATGTTTGCATCTTGAATTGAGCAAGGCATATTCTGAACAGTTACCGAGAAACTTTCAGTGTCAGTTAAGTTAAAGTCAAGCGCCGTTATTTTAAGAACAACCGGACTAGGCGTCTTCACAGTTTTTGAAACAGCCCTAAATCCTTGCTTAGTATACGCGTTTATCGTAACATTTCTGTCGCGGTATTCTGTCCAGTTCCAGACGCAGTTAAGCGTAACGGTCTCATTTTTGTCAACTCTTACGGGAGGATCAAAGATTCCTATTTTCGTTTCATTACCTTCGTCGTCTGTTAAAGTGATATTCACCACATCAATAAGTGTTTCTGAATCTGGTGAATTCCAAAGAGTTACACTTAGTTCAGTAGTGTTCGTTTCACTAAAAGTCACATTGGTTACAACAATTATTGCTGTTGAAGGAATTTCTTTCTCTATCTCAAAAGTGTAACCTTCTAAAGTTTTTACTCTAACTGTAGGCTTTGGATATCCCTGCCAATCATAATAACACTGTAACTCAATAGAGTCATTAATCGTGACAACTATTGGAAGTTCTATAGACATGTTTGTAACTGGTTGGTAATCTAAATCAACTTCAGTTATTGTTAGATTTATTTTTGATTGGGCATCATTTTTTACAGTTAAGTTGAAATATTCAATGCTTTCGGTTGCATTAAAGTCGGCTTGGACGTATAACTTTACGAATTCTGTTTCAAAAGAATATGTTGCTCCCGAAGCGTTTGTTGCTAAGACATGTACGGTTATTATTTTTCCTGCGAATTCACCCCAGTTCCTGTCGCATTTAATAGTTTTCGTTGTTCCCTTATCAAGCGTTATGGGAAGTTCTTCTGGATACGTATGTGAAACGCTGTATTTGGTATCGTTCCCCTCTACTGTGAAGTATATCTCCGTTATGTTTGTTCCAGAAACCGAATGTGTAGGGTTCATAACTGTTACAAAAAAGTAGTCTGCATGGTTTACTGGAAAATCAACACTTGTGATAACTAAATCCACCATGTTTTCGGGTTCCATGTAATAGTTTGCCATAACCCATAAGTATGATATAAGGGCTCCAAAAACAGCTGAGCATAAAAGCAAAATTATAATGATAAGAGTTGAAACGGCTTTTTTGTTAATTAGCATATGCGTTTCCTCTAAGACATGGAATGTTTGCTTTATCTCATATTTCGTGGAAATAGATAAGTGTTCTCTTGACAGACGCCATTAAACCCTCTATACTTGAAGGGCTAAGCTTATTAACGGTTAGTATCACTTTTAATTTTTCCTTGCTTGGGGGACATGTGATGGTTGAGTATGATGCTCTTGTTGTGGGTGCTGGAATTTTGGGTTTGTCAACGGCTTATCATATTAAGGTTAGAAATCCAGATGCGAATGTTTTGGTTGTTGACAAGTTGGGTGCTGCTGGGCAAGGTAGCACAGCTAAAAGTGCTGCGGCTTTTCGTTGTTTCTTTTATTCTCGGACGAATTTTGATTTGGCTGATTCTTCTGTTGAATTTTATAAGCATGTGGAGAGGGATTTGGGTTTTGATTTGAAGATGAGGTGGATTGGTTATTTGTGGCTTTTTGATGAGGAGCGCTATGACAAAATTCTTCCTGTTTTGAAGGATTTAGCCAATAGGGGTTTTCAGTATAAAGAGTATAGCGGGGAAGAGTTGGCTAAAAAGCTTGGTATGCGGATAAATTTTGTTAGTGATGAAGAAGCGCAGTTGATGGGTTTGGGAAATGTTTACAGGGGAATTTTGATTCCTAAGGCTGGTTTGATTGATGTTGATTCTCTTGTCAAATTTTATGAGTCTGAATTTCTTAGATTAGGCGGCAAAATTCAGTACAATAGCGAAGTTACAGAGATTATTGTGGAGCCATGTAAACCTCTTGGTATGCCTGGTGAACCCTATTTTTGGCAAGATGCCGCTGTTGTGGGAGTGAAAACAACCAAAGGCGTTTTAAGGGCTGGAAAGACGATAATTGCGGCTGGAGCTTGGATTCCTCAGTTGCTCGACCCTCTTGGAATTGAATGTTTTATTAAAGCCAAGAAAAGGCAGGTTTTTTCTGTTAAAGCGAAAACTGAGGCTCTTAAGAAGCTTCTTTATACGAAAGAATTTACAAGTGCTGGTTGCTTGCCTTTCACAATTTTTCCAAAGCCTTCTTCTTATATTCGTCCAGCGCCTGAAGAAGAAGCCTTTTGGTTGGCTTATGCTGATGATTTTCCAAGAGCCTTCAAGATTGAAGATAATCCTGAGCCGGAAGAAAACTTTTACCGATATGGGTTGTATCAGGTTACGGTGAAATATTTTCCACAGTTTGTTGGGTGCCAGCCTTTTTCGGCTTTTGCTGGTTTGTATGAAATTAACACTTTGGATGGGCAGCCTTTGATTTTTGAAGAGAATGGTTTAATGATTGTTGGTGGCGCTAGTGGCAGCGGAATAATGAAGGCTGACGCTATAGGTAGGATTGCTGCTGCCCTTTACAGCGGCGAGAAGTATGCTTTGCTTTATGGAGATAGAAAGTTTAGGATTAGTGATTTAGGTTTAAAAAATAGGCGTGTGGAGCCGGAAAAACTAGTAATTTAGCCCTTTTTACATCACTAATTTTATTTGCTTTCAAAGAGAAACTATAAGCCGTTCTGGAGCGTGACAATTATGTATGGTTGGAATGGCAAGTTCTTGTATGTAAACTTGAGCAAAGGTAAGGCTTTTGCAAAACCCTATGATGCTATTTTTGCAAAAAATTTTTTGGGTGGAAGGGGGTTTGCAGCTAAGATTTTGTGGGATGAGCTTAAACCTGGAATTGGTCCATTATCTCCTGAAAACAAGTTGGTTTTTGCTGTTGGTCCGTTAACTGGTTTTGCCTTGCCCAGCAGTGGTAAAATGGTTGTGGCTTCGAAAAGTCCTTTGACTGGTGGTTATGGTGATGGAAATGTTGGGACTTATGCTGCTGTTCAGGTTCGGAAGGCTGGTTATGACGCTGTAATTGTTGAGGGTAAAGCAAAAAAGCCCATAGTTCTACTTGTTCAAGACACCCAAGCGGAGTTTTTGGATGCAAAAGACCTTTGGGGCATAACATCCTTTGAAGCTGAAAGAAAACTAAGAGAAATTTATGGGTCTACCGCTGGAATCTTATGCATTGGTCCTGGAGGAGAAAATCTTGTCAAGTTTGCAAATGTGGTTTGTCAAGAGGGACGGGCTGGTGGAAGACCTGGGATGGGGGCTGTTATGGGTTCAAAGAATTTGAAGGCTGTCGTTTTTGTGGGTTCGGGCGAGTTGTCTGCTGCTTATCCGAAGGAAATGAAGGAGTTGGGCGCAGACGCCTATAGAGAGGTTTTGACTAAGCCGAATTATGCCTTTTGGAAGAGACAAGGTACCATGATGACTATTGAGTGGAGTCAAGAAAACAGTGTTCTTCCAACATACAATTATCGTGAAGGCATTTTTGAAAAGGCAGAAGCCATAGGCGGTTTTAGCATGGAGAAAATTAAAACTTCAAATCGTGGGTGTCCTCAATGTAATATGACGTGCGGCAATGTGGTTAAGGATTCTGATAGGAAAACGTCGGAGCTTGATTATGAAAATGTTGCCATGCTGGGGTCAAACATTGGATTAGGCAACCTAAAACAAGTTGCAGCTCTCAACCGTGTTGCTGACGAATTGGGCTTAGACACAATTTCCTTAGGCAATGTTATCGGCTTTGCTATGGAAGCCTCTGAGAAAGGCTTGATTAAAGAAAAGGTTTCCTGGGGGAAATTTAAGGAAACTAAAAGTTTGATTGAAGATATAGCCTATAGGCGTGGTTTGGGCAACCTTTTAGCTGAAGGGGTTCGTTTTGCAGCCGAAAAAATTGGCGGGAACTCAAACCGCTGGGCTATGCATGTGAAAGGCTTGGAAATTTCTGCTTATGATTGTCACACTACTCCAGCTATGGCTTTAGCCTATGCCACAAGCTCCATAGGCGCCCATCATAAGGATGCATGGGTTATTTCTTGGGAAGTTAAATTTGGGCGGGAAAGCTACAGCGAAGAAAAGGTTGAAAAGGTTATCGAGTTTCAGCGCATTCGTGGAGGGGTTTTTGAGTCATTAACTGTTTGTAGGCTTCCCTGGATTGAGCTTGGCTTTGAACTTGAATGGTACACAAAGTTTTTGCATGCAGCAACAGGCATGGAAATGAGTTGGGAAGAGTTGAATTTTGTTGCTGATAGAATTTTCAATTTGATTCGAGCTTTCTGGATTCGTGAATATGGCAAAAAATGGAGCGTGGAAATGGATGTTCCACCAGCAAGATGGTTCCAAGAACCATTAACTAAGGGTTCCTTTAAAGGAGCAAAACTTGATAGAACAAAGTATGATATCATGTTGCGGAGATATTACAAAAAACGGGGATGGGATGAAAGAGGGATTCCAACAAAAACAACATTGAAAAAGTTGGGATTAGAGGATGTTGCCAAGCAACTTCGAAAGCACGTCAAACTTGTTGATTAATTTAGGCTGATGGCTAATAGGCTCTGGCGAAGTAAACCACTTCCTTTGCTTCTTTTCCGCAATAAATGCATTTTGAGAAGATTTTCTCCTTTTCGAAAGGTATGATTCTGATGGTTGCTCCAGTTTCTTCCTTTATTTTTTCCTCGCATGTTGAGTCGGCGCACCAGCAAGCCCTTAGAAATCCACCTTTTTCTTTTAATGTCTTTTCGAATTCTTCGTAGGTGCTTACCGTGGTTATGTTTTCTTCCAAGAATTTTTTGGCTTTGTTGAAGAGGTTTTTCTGGATTTCCTCCAAAAGTTTTGCCACGGCATTCGCTGTTTCTTCTTCTTTTATGGTGATTCTTTCAAAGGTGTCTCGTCTTGCTAATGTTGCTTGTTTTTGTTTTAAATCTCGCGGACCAATTTCTATTCTTATTGGCACGCCTTTAAGTTCCCACTCGTTAAATTTCCATCCCGGCGTGTATTCGCTTCTGTCGTCGAGAACTACTGAGACGCCATTTTTTTTCAGTTTGTCATAGATTTCCTTAGCTTTTGTCAGTATCGCTGTGGAATCAGCGTCTTTGTAGGGTATTGGAACTATTACTGCTTGGATTGGCGCAATTTTTGGAGGCAAGACTAATCCCTTGTCGTCGCCGTGGACCATAACCAGGGCGCCTATCATTCTTGTTGAAAAGCCCCATGATGTTTGCCAAACGTATTTTTCTTCTTCGTCTTTGTCGAGGAATTTGATGTTGAAGGCTTTAGAGAAGTTTTGACCCAGCTGATGGGAGGTTCCCATTTGTAGGGCTTTTCCGTCGGGCATTAAAGCTTCCAGGGTTGTTGTGTAGAGGGCTCCCTTGAACTTTTCGTTTTCTGTCTTCCTTCCAGCCAAAACTGGAATGGCTAAATAATTTTCTATGATTTCCTTGTAAATGTTTAGGATTTCCATAACTTCTTGGTCTGCTTCCTCCTTTGTTGCGTGGGCTGTGTGTCCCTCTTGCCAGAGGAACTCTCTTGTGCGTAGGAAAAGTTTGGTTGCTTCTGTTTCCCATCTTACAACGCTGTTCCATTGATTAAGCTTTAACGGGAGATCTCTCCAGCTTCTAATCCACTTGGCGTATGTGGCGTACATTATTGTTTCTGATGTTGGTCTTATGGCGAGTCTTTCCTCTAATGGTGTTTCTCCGCCAATTGTAACCCATGCAACTTGCGGAACAAAACCTTTGAAGTGTTCAGCCTCTTTTTTCAAGAAACTTTCTGGTATAAACAGTGGAAAGTAGACATTTTTGTGTCCTGTTGCCTTAATTTTTTCGTTGAAGGTTTCTTGGATTTTTTCCCATATGGCGTAGGAGAGTTCGCGGAATATCATGCAACCCTTGACTGGAGCATAATCTGCCAGTCCTGACTTTACGACAACCTGCGTATACCACTCTGAGAAATCCTCAGCCTTTTTAACTGTTAATCCCATCTCTGACATTTTTATCGCTCCTTCTTGTCTTTCTTGTTGAATATAATTCTAGTGGAGAACAGATTCTGATGTGGGCTAAAGGTTGCGAAAATTTAGCAATGTGGAACGCAATCGCCCATTTCAACCACGCCCTACAAAAATATGAAAAGTGGCTATTAAACATTTTCTTAAAGCCATTCTGGTGAAAATGGATTGCACACATGCGCAAGTGTTTTAACTTAACACATTGCATAATTGATTTTGCGCATCTTTCAAAAAGAACGGCGTGAAAAAATTGAAAGCCATTTTAGTTATTGGAGATGGAATGGCTGACAGACCCATAAAGGAATTAAATTGGAAAACACCCTTGGAAGAAGCCCACAAACCCTCATTGAACAAGATAGCTGAGACTGGCATTTGTGGTATAATGGACCCAATATCGCCTGGAACACCTCCTGGAAGCGATGCGGCTACGCTTGCTTTGTTGGGTTATGATGCCTTAAAAGTTTATTCTGGAAGAGGCGCCTTAGAAGCCATAGGTTCTGGCATAGACGTTTTGCCCGGTGATGTTTGTTTTAGATGTAATTTTGCATCGGTGGATGAAAACTTTGTTGTTTTGGATAGGCGGGCTGGAAGAATCTCTAATGAGGATGCCGCTAAACTGGCTGAAAGTCTTCAAAAAATCAAGCTTAAGAAACCATCAAAAGTTGACTTTTTGTTTAGGAGCACCCTTCAACATCGTGCTGTTTTAGTTCTTCGCGGAGCCAAGCTTTCCACAGCGGTTAGTGATGCTGATCCTGGAAAAGTTGGAGAAAAAGTTCAGCAAGTGAAACCATTAAACAATAGTTCAGAAGCTAAATTAACATCACAAATAGTTAACGAACTCCTCCATGAATTCTATAAAACATTGAAAAATCACCCTTTAAATAAAGAAAGAGTCAAACGTGGATTGCCTCAGGCAAATATTGTCCTATTTCGAGGCGCTGGTACCATCCCTCAAATTCAGCCTTTGACAAAAATTTATGGCGTAAAAGCTGCTTGCGTTAGTGCTGCGCCTTTGGTTGGGGGAGTTTGTAAGGTTGCTGGAATGAATCTGATAAGAGTTAAAGGCGCCACGGGTTTGCCCCAAACAAATTATTTGGGTAAGGCTGAGGCGGCGGTGCATGCGCTGGATGGTTATGATTTTGTGCTTTTGCATGTGAAGGCGCCGGATGTTGCCAGTCATGATGGAAACGTTAATCTAAAAATTAGGGTTATTGAAGAAATCGATAAAATGGTTGGCTATTTGCTAGATAATGTTGACATGGATTCAACTTATTTTACTGTAACTGCAGACCATACAACATCTCTTTTAACTGGAGAACATGAAGGCGACCCCGTTCCAATAGCCATAGTGGGTCCCTATGTTCGTCGTGATGATGTGAAGGAGTTTAGTGAAAGGTCTTGTGCAAAGGGTGGGTTGAATAGGATTAGGGGTTTGGATTTGATGCCTATTTTGATGAATTTGCTTGGAAAAATTAAGAAGTTTGGAGCTTAGTTATTGGACTGGCATTAGCCGCCATTCTCTGTAATCTGTGATGACTTTAATGTATCCTTTAAGTATGGCGTCCGCTTCAGCATCCCCCGTATCAACTCTCAAAATATTTCCATCAATGTTTTGAAGTTTACTTTTTGTTGCTGCCACAATTATTCGCTGTTTCCCAACCCGTTTAATGATTTCTGGGCTTATCTGCTGGTTTCCCCTTCCAAGGAGGATTCCTTGGTGTCCAATTGGTGATAGGATAATCCAAGTTTTCTGCCAATCCATTATTTCTTCCAAAATTTTTTTCTCATCCACGTCGAGGATAACTTTGCCGTTCTTGTATATGTCCACGCCCAATACTGTTTTTTCAACGCCTAAAAGTTCTGCTATGCGTTTGACTGTTGTTCCAGGACCCAAAATATAAGTGGCGTCTGGCTGCATTTCTTCTATTATAAACTTTGCTATGGCTGTTTGGTTTTCCTTTTCGTCTACTGTTTCTGGGCTTACTTGTTTGCTTCCTTGAATTCGCATAGCCACAAAGGGTCCTTTTAGGAAACCGTGGAGTTTCACTGCGAAGGTGTCGCTTCTGATGGCGTTTTCGTCAGCGTCTATTATTTCAAATTCCATAATCTCAGTTTGGTTTTCAGCAAAAGCCAATACGATTTCGGCGGCGTCTGAAGGGTTTACGGCGAAGATGCCGCTGTACATTTTTACTCCTGCGGGCACGCCTAAAACTGGGGTTTCTGCGCAGCCTTGCATGGCATCAAAAATGTCCTTGGCGGTGCCGTCTCCGCCAACAAAGACTATTAAATCAACTTTTGCTGCAGTTAGGAGTTTAACAGCGGTTTTTGTGTCTTCTGCGCTTGTTTCTTTTCCAACTTTCATTGGTAATATTTGGGTTGGGAGGCTTACGGTTTTTGCTTCTTTTTCTCCCATAATTCCTGGGCATGTGAAGATTTCAATTTTTGTTTGCGCAAAGTTTTCTTTGAGTTTTTGCAGAAATTCTACTGCCCTTTTTGGTGCTACTGGTTTGGCTCCCCTTGCAATGGCTTCTTTTAATACTCCATCCGTTCCCTTTAATCCAACTCTTCCTCCCATTCCAGCTATTGGATTGACTATGAAACCCAGCTTCATAACTCTTCATCCGAATAAAGATTTGTTAGGCATGCTATAACTATTTCAGCATCCCCATTATAGAATAAGAGGGTTTAAGCATTGCTTACAAAGCCTCTTGGAACATTCACAATATTAGCTATATCACAAGATTCCAATCTCATGGGCGTTGCCACAGCCTCGGGCTCAATAAATGTGGGCGATAGGGTTCCTCATGCCAAACCAGGAGTAGGCGTAATAGCCACACAAGCTTATACAAATGTTGTTTATGGAATTAAGGGGTTGGAATTGCTTCAAAAAGGCTTGTCTCCAGAGGAGGCGTTAGCCAAACTTTTGAGGGAAGATTCAGAAAGGAGTATGCGGCAAGTTGCTATTATGGATTTTAAAAGGAGAAAAGCCGTTTTCACTGGCAGTGCTGTTCCAGAGTGTTGGGCTGAAGTTGTGGGTGAAGACTACGTTGTTATTGGAAATTTGCTCTCTACAAAAGATGTTGTCAGTAGTATGGCGAGGGCGTTTGCAGTTTCAAAAGGGGACTTAGCCTCACGGATGGTGAATGTATTGCATGTTGGAAGCAAAAGTGGCGGAGACAAGCGTGGTGAGCGGTCAGCAGCCTTAATTATAGTAAGCCAAGAGAAGGTGGAAATTGAAATAAAGGTTGGCATGCATGAAAAGCCAATTGAAGAGTTATCTTGTAGGCTAAAAGTTGCAAAAGTAAAAAATCAATGTTAGAAGCGTTTTTCCCTCTGAAAATTCTTATATCCTTTAAAATTTAACATCCTCTTTCCACAATGATGAGGTTATTCCATGTCAAGGAAAACTATGAAAAGAATTCTTGTTACTGGTGCCACTGGACAAATTGGTTCTGAATTGACACTGGAACTTCGAAAAAAGTATGGTGGAGACAATGTTGTTGCGGCTGGGCATAAAAGGAAACCAAGCGAAAAATTGTTAGAGTCTGGCCCTTTCGAGTACGTTGACACTACATCCAAAGAGAACATTGAGGAAGTGGTAGAAAAGTATGATGTTGACACCATTTATCATTTGGCAGCGGTTCTCTCCGCCAGTGGCGAAGAAAATCCGCAGTTGGCCTGGAATGTAAACATTAATGGTCTTTATAATGTGCTTGAAGTCGCAAGGAAGTACGATTTAGTTAGGATTTTTTGGCCAAGTTCCATTGCCGTGTTCGGTCCAGAAGCACCCCGCGTCAACACTCCTCAAGATACAATTTTAATTCCGAGAACGATTTATGGTGTTACAAAGGTTGCTGGCGAACTTCTATGCAATTATTATTTCACTCGTTATAGTTTGGATGTTCGGAGTGTTCGTTATCCAGGAATTATAAGCAGTGAGACCCCTCCGGGTGGGGGTATAACGGATTATGCTGTGGAGATTTTTTACGAAGCCATCAAGAATAAGCGTTATACTTGTTTTGTAAGGGAGGACACTGTTCTGCCAATGATGTATATGCCTGACTGTATTAGTGCAGCTTTAAAACTCATGGAGGCTGATTCTTCACAGATAAAACATCGCACCAGCTACAACGTGAGTGCCATGAGTTTTTCTGCTGGAGAGTTGGCTGCGGAAATAAGGAAGTATATTCCCGATTTCAAATGTGCATATAAACCCGACTTTCGACAAAAGATTGCGGATTCTTGGCCTAAATCCATAGATGACAGTGTAGCTCGTAAAGAATGGGGGTGGAACCCCAAGTATGATTTGGCTTCTATGACAAGGGATATGATAGAAAAACTGAGGAAACGTTTTGCTGAAGGTTTTCTCTAAACTTATTTTTGTGGAAAATGGCATAGGAAACGTTAAAAGAAAGGTGAAAATAATTTTCAAAAGGTGATTAATTTGGCTATTAAACGTCATCCAACCAAATATTTAGGCGAAGAGTATCAACGTTTAGTTCGGGAAAATCTCAACTGGGAACTCAAGGTTTTAGAAAGTGCAAGCGAACCCATCTGCATAGTGAATGGTAAAAAAGTTCTAATGCTATGCGCAAACAACTACTTGAACCTTGCAACACACCCAAAAGTTGTTAAGGCAATGATAGAAGCAACCCAAAAATATGGGGCGGGCGCAGGCAGCGACAGGTCAATTTCTGGCAACATGGTTCTTCATGAAGAATTGGACCGTCGTCTTGCAAAATTCAAAAACGCTCCAGCATCCTTAACATTCCAAACAGGTTTTATGGCTAATGAAGGTGTTATTCCACAGCTTGCTGATAAGGGCGATTTGTTCGTTTCCGATGAGCTAAACCATGGTTCAATAATTGACGGCGTAAGATTAAGCCACGCTGATAGAGCAATCTATAAGCACAAAGACGTGGAAGATTTGGCACGTGTCATGGATGAAGCCGAAAAACATGACCCACCCTACAATCACATATGGATTCTCACAGACGGAGTTTTCAGCATGGATGGAGACACGGCGCCATTACCAGAAATTGCAAAAATCGCTAAAGAACATGGCGCAGGCGTGTATGTTGATGACGCCCACGGCGAAGGTGTTTTAGGCGAGGGCGGAAGAGGCATAGTCAACCACTACAAGCTTACACGCGACGAAGTTCACGTTGAAATGGGAACATTCTCCAAAGCTTTCGGTGTTATAGGCGGACACATAACTGGAGGAGAAGACCTGCGCAACTTTGCCTACAACAAAGCACGAAGTTGGCTTTTAAGCGGTGCCGTTCCGCCTGGTGTTGCTGCTGCTTGCATTGCAGCCATAGATATTTTGGAGACAGAACCGCAGCATGTTAGGAAAGTTTGGGAGAATCGCAATCATCTTCTTGAAGGTTTGCAGGATGCTGGGTTTGATACTGGAAACACGGAAACACCAATAATCCCAGTCATGTGTGGTAGAAGCAAGGCAGCAAAGGATTTGGCGGACTACCTATGGTCAAAAGAAATCTTCGTCTTGCCCATATTCTATCCAATGGTGGCAAGGGACAAAGCCAGAATAAGAGTTCAAGTTTGCACAAAACACACACGAGAACAATTAGACAGAGCAATAGATGCCTTCAAAGAGGGAGGCAGAAAACTCGGAATAATTTAAACACTCTTTTTCCATTTTATTTTTAGAGAGTTATGAGTATAATTTTAAAAAAGCAGCAGTTAAGAGAGAAAATTTGGAGCGAAATGGAACGTTCTGGAATAGCCGTCTTTCCGCTTCCATGCAAGGGCAGAATCCCAAATTTCTCTGGAGCATCCATTGCTGCCGAAAAACTACGCCAGCTGGAGGAATGGCGAAAAGCAAAGGTGATATTTGTCAATCCGGATTCTCCACAGCAGAAGGTTAGAGAAAATGCGTTATTAGATGGTAAAATTCTTGTGATGGCTTCTCCCAGGCTCAGGAGAGGCTTCATTTTAATAGACCCAGCAAAAGTTAAGGGTAAAGAATGGTTTGCTTCAACAATTAAGGGTGCGTTTAAATTTGGAACGGAAACGAATTCTTTTCCAAAACCGGATTTGATAGTTGAGGGCTCTGTGGCTGTTGATTTGCATGGACACAGACTTGGGAAGGGACATGGCTATGGGGATATGGAAATAGACATTTTAAAAAGGATGTTTGGCGAAATCCCAATAGCAACAACTGTCCATGACATGCAAGTGGTTGAAGCTGTTCCATTCGAGGAAAAAGATGAGAAAGTTTCCCTAATTGTTACGCCTACAAGAGTTATTCGAATAGCCGCCTAACTTTTATAGTGTGGAAAAACCTAGAGGGGAGGGTCCGTATTGGTTATTTTTGGCGCCAAAAGTATGTTGTTTTCAGCGCAGTTTTTCTAAAGCCCTGTCAACATCGTCTAATTCAAGTTTTTTGAGGTTTTCTGTTTTTGGAATGCCATTTTCGTCCCAGCCGACAGCCTCATAATAATTTAAAATTTCCTTTTCAACCTCCGCTCTGTCAACAGTTTTTCCCTTATAGGGTCCTGAAGGTAGGGGTTCGTAAAATCTCGGTGGGTTGGCATCATGGATTTTTGGGTTCCACTTCAAGTCGGGTCCGCCGAGCAGAAGCATTGCCCTTTGTAGTTGTAGTATTCTTAAAGCCTTTGGGTTTAGCCACTCTTCCTGCGTTAATTCTATGCCTGTAACTGCCCTGTAAAATTCAAATTTTAAGTTGCGTGGGATTCCGAAAATGTTGAAGTAGCAGTATACCGCTGAATCATTAAAAGTCATTATTAATTCGCTTCTAAAATCATCTAAGGGAAGACATGCGGTTGATGTGTGGTCTCCGCCCTGGACGGAGCAAGCATAAGAATAAGTTTCTGGGTAGTCTTTTCTGCTGCGGATTCCGTGGGCGCCTATGCCTATGCCCTTACTTTGAACCGCATAAGCCAACACATCCATTCTCTTCATTTCACCAATTTTTAAGGCAGCACGATATGTGCCCTCTGCTAACAAATTGCCTATGCCTTCTCTGAACGCAATTTTTCTGGCTAATGCTGCAAAGGCTTCTGTGTTACCCCAACGAAGCTCCAAACCATCTAAATCCTCCTTTGTCAAAATTCCCCTCTGGAATAGTTCTGCTGCAAAGCCAAGAACGTTTCCTGTTTGTATTCCACATAAACCTAAATCATCAATTAAGGATGCCAAGAAAACGTTTTCTTCTGGAGTGAATATTCCAAGGTTTGGACCCAAATAGGCTTGTAATTCATAGTCTGGGTTATCTGTTATTGCTCCTTTGAATCTTCCAGTTTTGACTGCGGCAATTTTTAGGCATGTTGTTGGACAGCCAAAATCACCCCAATAGGGCTTTACCCAAACTCTGTTCTCAAACTGGTCTACGCCGAAGCTTTTTTCGTCATGCCACTCCTCCTGCCAGTTTCTTATGGGTTCAGAGCTTGTTTTTGCTCCAACCTCGTAACCAGCAGCCCCGGTTCCCCATCGTCTCCACAACTCACTTTCATAAACATCTTTGCATACGCTCTGCATAAGCCTCTTAACGCTTTTCATGTCAGCAACTTCTGGCAGCGGTCCCGTTCCCTTTACGGCTACTGCTTTAAGCTTTTTTGAACCCATAACTGCGCCATATCCGCCATAACCAGCCGCATGAGTCCATTTTGCTGCAACCACCGCAGTGCGAACCTTGTTTTCTCCTGCGGGTCCTATGTATAATATGGAGGGTTCTCGCCATTCACCTTTTCTTGGAAATCGCTCTCTCAAAAGTTCTCTGCACTCTTTTGTTATTTTTGAAACTGTTTGTTTTGCGTCTTTGCCCCAAATGTGGTTGGCTTTTCTAATTTCAACTTCAGAATCCTTAACAAACAAGTAAACAGGTTCTTCAGATGCGCCAGTTACTATTATTCCGTCATAACCAGCACACTTTAGCTCAACACCAAATTCGCCCGCCACAGTGGAACCTACAACGCCGTTGCTTTGGGGTGATTTTCCAGAAACGCATATTCTTCCGCCTGGGAAAAATCCAGTAAGAGGACCTGTTAAGAAGAGGAGTAGGTTTTCTGGTCCTAATGGGTCTATTTCGCTCCATTTGCTGCCTAACCTATCCCAAAGAATTTTTGCCGCTAAACCTCTGCCGCCAATATAGTCCTTTAAGATGTCGTCGCTGAATTTGATTTCCTTTACCTTCTTTGTTGAAAGGTCAACTTCAAGAAATTTTCCAGCATAACCCAGAATCATAACAGCCTCTCTCCTTGTTCTCCATAAATTTTGATAGCCAAATCCCGCGTTATTTCTTCTGGCTTTCGGGCGTAAAGCTTGTAAGCCTGTTCTTTCCTAGAAACCTTTGTTAAAACGTTCCATCCACCTTCTCGGCAAACCTTTACGCACTGAGGATTTCCCCTGCACAAGTCGCAAATTAAAATGTAGTTTTCAGTTGGGTGCATGTGGGGGATTCTGCCAGGACAAGCATCAATGCATTGCCCGCAACCAACACACTTATCCTTATCCACCAAAACAGCGCCTGTTTCCTTGCTTATAGATAATGCTTTAACTGGGCACGCTCCTACGCATGGGTAGTCTTCACATTGAGTGCAAAAGTGTGGAAAATCCAAGCCTGGAACCAACATGAAAACCCTTATTCTTGAGGCTTCTGGCCATATGCGTTTTTCATGGAAAAGGGAGCATGCAATTTCGCATTTTCTACAACCGCTGCATTTCGCCAAGTCTCTAGCTATCCATATGGGTTCCTTTTTTGTTGGCAAATTAAAGCCATCCTCAAATATTGTGAATTTCTTTTAAGCCTATTTCCCATTTAAGTGTGTTACGGATTATGATAACACCTTTAAATGATAATTTATAATTTCTGTTGAGAAGAGGTTATAACGATTGGCTACTCTGTACGAACTCTTGGGCATTCTGGTTACATCTTTCGTTTTAAACATCATCCCCTTCATGGGACCCTCTAACATGTTAATTGCCTCAAACGCTGCCTTACTTGTAAACGCTGATCCTTTCACGATAGGTTTTCTCGTGGCTTTAGGTTCAGCCTTGGCAAAATCCATCCATTATGGCATCACCTTCTTTGTTAGCGGTTTTCTAAGTGAAGAACGTAGAAAAAGCCTCGACGCCACTGGGTTAAAACTTAAGCATTGGGCTTTTTTAGCACTCTTTATTGTAGCCGCCTCGCCACTTCCAGACGAGCCAGTAGTTGTGCCCTTGGGGCTGTTAAAGTATAATCCAATCAAGTTTTTCATCTCGTATTTTATCGGAAAACTCTCAATCGCCGTAGTGGGCGCTTATTTAGGGAAAGCGGGGCAACAACTTCTGGCGCCTTGGATAAGCGAGGAAATTCTGATGGTAGCCTCAATAATTCTTACCATCATTGTGACTGTGGTATTGTTGAAAGTTGACATAAGTGAAATCGTAAGGAAAGTTGTTAAAAGAAAGTCTTAAGACGGCTATGGTTCATTTCAAAAGTCTTTACCAGCAAGAAAAGCTTTTAAGATTAAAATCAAGTCAAAACGCTATGGCTGAAGAATCCGAAGAATTGCCACAACTTCCTTCACTGGGCAAATACAGAGACAAAATTGTTAACGGACCCATTGTTCGCACGTTCTTTTGGTTGGGTGTCCCTCCTCTCGTAAATCAACTTATAGTTGTAGCCTATAACATAGCGGATGCTTACTGGCTAAGCGTATATAGCGATATAACCGTGGCTGTTCCTAGACAAATGTGGCCTGTTATAACCCTTTTTCAAGCGCTTTTGATGGCTTTGACAGCTGCTTGCTTAGGCATTGTTTCGCAACATATAGGAAGCAAAGCGTACGAGGATGCCAGCAAAGCTGCTTCACGCTTCTTTACATTCTCCTTCACTGCAGGAGCAACCTTAAGTTTTCTACTTCTCGCCCTCAGAAGCACAATTTTCACGTATGTTGTATCTACTCCACCAGAAATATTCGAGGATTTAATGAAATATTCTGGCATAATCGCCTTTGACATTTTCTTCAATTACATATCCTTAACATACACAACGTTACTGCAAAGCATAGGCGATACCAAAAGACCAGCAATCGTGAACGGAATAGCTGTAGGCATCAACGCTCTGCTAGATCCATTTTTAGTATTGGGCATAGGGCCATTTCCAAGACTCGGCGTGGTTGGTGCATCCGCCACAGATGTTATGGGGAAAATAATATCGATAAGCGCCTTAACCTACATACTTAGAAAGAATTATCCTGAGCTCAAAGTGAGATTCACGCGGGAGATAGATGTTGGGTGGGTTCGTTTGGTTCTTCGTATAGGCTTACCCATTTTAGCATTAGGCTTAACAAATGGTTTCGCTTTTCTTATGCAACTTAGAATTATTAATACTCTTGGAATAGTAGTTGCGACCGCCTTTTCTATAGGCTTTGTAATAAATGATATCGTTGACTCGGCTCTTTGGGGGTTAAGCGGAGCAACAGCCATAATGGTGGGGCAAAACTTGGGAGCAGAAAACCGTAAAAGGGCTAAAGAAGTTGCTTACAAAACAGCCCTTGTCATATTCACTCTTATGGTTGTGAGTGCCAGCATAGTTTATCCCTTCAGGAGAGGATTAGCCGATGTCTTCGCAGACAAGATTGATATCATAAATGAAACAGACTTGTTCCTTTCCATAATGCTGCCTACGCTTCCATTTTTTGGATTATTCATAGCTGGCATGTCCACTGGAAGAGGTTCGGGGCATACGCTTTTTCCAACGGCCGTTGGAATATTGAGGCTTTGGGGAATACGTTTAGCCTTAGGCTATTTCTTAGCATTTATTTTGGGAATGGGCTCTATTGGAGCTTGGCTGGCCATTTCCATAAGCAATATCGTAGGGGGAACTATTTCCGTTCTTTGGGTAAGATTTGGAAATTGGGCTGTGCCAGTAGTTAAGAAAGCGCAAATGAAATTAGCAGAATAGACAATATGAGATTAGGCCTAAAACATGAGAGTTATCGCCGATTTGCACATTCATGGCCGTTATAGTCGTGCCACAAGCGATAAAATGCATATTGAAGAGATTGCTCGTTTTGCAAAAATTAAAGGCTTAAACTTGGTTGGAACGGGCGATTTCACCCATCCAAAATGGCTCAAGGAACTTCAAGAAACCTTAGTTCAAGAATCCAGTACAAGCTTGTATAAGGTTGCGAAAAATCCGGAATTATCCGTTTATTTTATGATAACCACGGAAGTTAGCACAGTTTTCACTTTTGAAAATGAAATTAAAAAAATTCACCATGTCATTTTGACGCCTAACATAGAAACTGCGATTCAAATTAATGATAGATTGGCAAGGTATGGCAATTTAGCCATAGATGGTAGACCAACACTAAACATGGATGCCCCCCATCTGGTTGAAGAAGTTATGGAAGTTTCAAACGAAAACATGATATTTCCAGCCCATGCTTGGACGCCGTGGTTCAGCATTTTCGGCGCCTTCAGCGGCTTCAACAGTGTGGAAGAATGCTACCAAGACATGACAAAGCATATTCACGCTTTGGAAACTGGTCTGTCTTCGGATCCTCCCATGAATTGGCGTTTAAGCAAGCTTGACAAATTCGCCTTAGTCTCCAACAGTGACAGCCACAGCTTTTGGCCTTGGCGTATGGGAAGGGAAGCTAACGTTTTCGAGCTTAAGGAACCAAGCTATCATGAAATTGTGGACGCCATCCGACTTAAGGATAAAAAACGATTCAAATTCACGATTGAGACGGACCCTGCCTACGGAAAATACCATTGGACCGGCCACAGAAACTGCCATGTTTCTCTTCCCGCAGTAGAAGCAATTAAGATGGGGAACATCTGTCCTGTCTGCCGCAAAAAACTAACAGAGGGTGTAGAACAACGTGTTGAAGAATTGGCTGACCGCCCACCAGGCTTTAAACCTCCGGACGCCATAGATTTTATGCATTTACTTCCACTTTCCGAAATTATTGCCACAGTCTTGGGCGTGGATTCTCCATCTACCCAGCAGGTTTGGAACATTTATAACTCCTTTGTTGAGAGATTTGGCGATGAATATACTGTGCTCATTGATGCCTCTAAAAGTGATTTGTGTTCTGTTAACGAAAAAGTTGCTGAAGCAATAGTCAAAGTTAGAGAAGGGCAAGTTAAGGTGATGCCTGGATATGATGGTGTTTATGGACAGCTTATAATTTCTGAAGAGCAAACTGCCCAAAAATCAACTCCTCAAAGAGTTCAACAATTAAATCTTACAGACTTCATGTAGCCTTTGTTTTATGGAGTTTGACTTGTATATGTGTTAGACTGGTATACGACAAAGTTTATTAAGTCGTAATACGCACGATAGTTGCGAGGTCCCACCTAATGCAGCAACTGAACAAAAAAGAAGACAAAATTTCAAAAATAGTTGACAGAGTCTTAAAACAAGTTTTCGGGGAGGAGGCAACCCTTCTAATCTATAAGCATTTAGAAAAGAATCACGGCGTCAAACCTGATGAAATATCAGAAAAAATAGAAGTTTTTGCCAAGGGACTCGAAGAGTTTTTGAGCACTGGCGCATATGTCATCGAAAAGAAAATTTTGGAGGACATATACTCAACTTATGGTTTACTTCGAAGATTGGAATTGGAGAGAATGCAGGAAGAATGCGATTTTGTTAGTCAAGTAAAATCGCTTAAGCAAAGAGCATAGTCCTTTTAGATTTTACCTCTTTTGGCATATACTTTCTTTTTATATAGCATAGAGTCAAAACCATAACGATTTTATAAAAGCACCTCTGAATAATCCCTTCTAACTCAATCCTAAAAGGAGTGCACTCTTTGAGAGACGTTTTAAATAAGGCTGTAGACATGGCGGTCCAGAAGTACGGAGCTGAGTACGCAGAAGTTCGCTGTCAAAAAATCTTTAAGACTATGCTTACGCTTAAGGAGGGGCGTGTAGAAGCAGCAAGGCAAGGAATTGAAAGTGGTGCTGCTTTGCGGGTGCTTGTGAGCGGTGCATGGGGTTTTGCTTCTGTTGGAATATTTGATGTTGAAACTTTGACCATGGCAGTTTCAGATGCGTGCAAAATGGCGAAAGCCGCCAGTTCAAAACTTAAAGAACCCATAAAACTTATCCAAACAAAACCCGTGGAAGATAAAGTTACCATAAAACCGCGCAAAGACCCATCAAAAATTTCCATAGAAGACAAAATTAATACAACTTTAGCCATTAATAATAAAATTTTGGGTTATGATAATCGCATTAAAAGCTGCACCATAGATTATCTCGACCTAACTGGAACAAACTATTTCATAAATAATGAAGGCTCATATATTGAACAGGACAAGCTTTATGTTTGGTCGAGAATAACTGCCACAGCAAAAGAAGGGGAAATTTTCACCTTCAGTCGTGAAGAAATTGGTTCCACTTCTGGCTACGAAATCTTCGATGTAGAAACTCCAGAAATTGTTGGCGAACGGGTTGCAAAACGAGCGGTTGAGCAATTGAGGGCGAAATCTCCAAAGGGCGGAACATTCCCAGTAATTCTAGGACCAAATGTGGTTGGCGTCTTCGTTCATGAAGCTTTTGGACATTTGGCTGAGGCAGACTTGACATTGTCTGGGTCTATACTTTTAGATAAGCTTGGAAAGAAAATTGCTTCAAACCTTGTGACTTTCTATGATGATGGAACAATAGATGGCGCTTTTGGTTCCTTCAAATATGATGATGAGGGAATTCCAGCGCAGAAAACTCTCCTAATAAAGGACGGTGTTGTTGTAGGTTTAATGCATAGCCGAGAAACAGCCCAGAAATTCAATATGGAACCCACGGGGAACATGCGTGCTGAGGACTTTAGAGTGGAACCAATAATTCGTATGCGCAACACATTCATGGAGCCAAAAGACTATTCCTTCGAAGAGCTTATTGAAGACGTGAAATTTGGATATTACTTCAAAAGCTTCAGAGGCGGACAAGCAAATTTGGATGGTACCTTCCAAGTTGGAATTCAAGAAGCCTATGAAATAGTTAATGGCGAATTGGGGCAGCCGGTTCGGAACGCCTCAATAAGCGGTAACGCCCTCGAAACATTGTTTAAGGTGGATGCTGTTGGAAAGGATTTTGAATTGTGGCCTGGAAGGTGCGGGAAAGGGCAAACAGCCTTTGTATGTGATGGTGGTCCTCATGTTATGGTGAAGGAGGTTCTTGTGGGTGGTGGCGCTTAGGAAAGACCAAATGTTAGATTTAGCCGAAAAAGCTGTGGATTTTGCTTTGAAAAAAGGCGCTGAGGAGGCTGAGGCTTTTGCTTATCAAGGTTTAACAACAACTGTTGTTATTGAGAGAGGGCAAATTGCAAGAAGCACAAGAATAATTGACAGAGGATTGGGAATCCGAACAATAATGAAAAAGGCGATAGGCTTCTCTTATACAAATGTGGTTGACAGCAAAGACGCAATTGAGGAAACCGTTCTTAAAGCCTTAAGTGCCGCAAAAGCAAGCAAACCAGACGATGAATGGCGTGGGCTTCCAGTCAAAAAACAATTAAAATCTGTGGAAAACACTTATGACAGCAAAATTGTCGGGCTTCATTCTGAAGATTTGGTTTACGCAGCTTCTTTGATGCTGGAAGCAGCTGAAAAAGTGGACAAGCGTGTTTTTCCAGTAGAGGGCGGATTGGGCGCATCCTATCTTTCCAGAGCAATCGCAAACTCTAATGGAGTAGCAGCTTTCGACCATGGAACAATCATTGAATGCAGTTTGGCAACCATAGGACAGGAAGCGGGCGAAGTAACACCCATATGCTTCGAATTTAACCTTGAAAGAAAATATGCCATTGACCCAGAATGGGTTGGCAAAGAAGCCGCTCGCTTGGCTGTTTCGGCGTTGAAAGCCAAAAAAATAGAAACAAAAAACACAAATGTGATTTTTTCGCAGTTTGCATTACAAGACCTTTTGTATTTCACCCTTATTAATGCGGTCAAAGCGGATTATGTGCAGAGGAATCAATCTGCGTTTAAGGGCAAAATTGGAGAAAAAGTTGCCTCCGAAAAAGTGACAATTTACGATGACGGATTACTCGAAGGAGGCATCCGAACTTGGGAGTTTGACGGTGAAGGAGTTCCTCAACAAAAAACCCTCATAATCGAAAGGGGAGTCTTACGAAACTTCCTCTATGACAATTACACAGCTAAAAAGGAGGGTAAGGAAAGCACAGGAAACGCAACAAGGGCTGGATATTTATCTACACCAAATGTGGAGGCCACAAACTTTCGTTTGATGCCTGGAAGAAAATCGCCTGAAGAACTTATTGGCAAGGTGAATGATGGCTTGCTTGTGTATGCTTTGCAAGGTGCCCACAGCAGTAATCCAGCCAGCGGAGAATTCTCTGTGGTGGCAACTCCTGCTTGGAAAATTGAAAATGGCAAAATTGCCTATGCCGTTAAAGGAGCTATGTTAGCTGGCAACATCTTTCAAGTGTTAAAAAACATTTCGGAACTTGCAAATAATGAGAGAAAAATTGGGCAGTTGGTTGCTCCTTGGGTTCTTGTGGAAGATGTTAGGGTTATAGGAAAATAAATAACTATGGTTTTGTGCGTTTAATGGGAGAGGCGAGAAATTGAAAGCTAAAATGAAGCAAAGCCTACTCAAGTTTAACACCCTTCGAAGAATAATCCAATTCCTCTCCTTCATATTCTTTAGCGCCATGGTCTTTAACATGGCTCCGCAACCTCTGCTACTGCCAATTGTTTGGACATGGGGTTTTCAGTCAAACATTGTTGGCGATGCCTTTACAGCCATTCAACTAATGCTCTATGATACCGTTTTTCCATGGCTTGCGTTAGCCTCATTTTTAATCACTGGTATATTAATCGGTAAATCCCTATGCGGTTGGGTCTGTCCATTCGGCTTCATCCAAGACTTAATTGATTTCGCAAAACGTAAAAAGACCGAAATTTCGCCTAGAACCCATGAAAGCATGCTTTATGTTAAATATGCTATTTTAGGAATTGCTCTCTTCATTAGTGTAACCTTTTCCGCTGCAAAAGTCTTCGGAGTTCACAGAGGCTACGAGGGTGCTTTTGGCATTTTCGTAAAAATGCCCTTCACCACTTTAAGTCCTGCAGAAACTTTGTTCTCAACATTGCCTAACGGAATTTTAAACTTCAAAAATGCGCTCTTAGAAAAACCCGTACTAGATGTTTTGTCTGGAATTGCAAGTTTACCTCCGCTCTTTTGGGTGCAACTATTCATTTTTGTTGGTGTTCTCATTTTTGCAGCATACGTCCCACGAAGTTGGTGCAAATATTTCTGCCCCCACGGGGCTATTATGGCTATTCTGAATAGGTTCAGCTTTCTTGGTTTAAAGAGAGATTTAACCAAATGTGCAAAGGCTGAATGCCGTCGATGCGTTGAAGTGTGTCCTATGCGTGTTCGAATTTTAGATTTGCCATGGGAGAAGTTCAGCGACCCGGAATGCATTTACTGTTTAAAATGTGTTGATGAATGTCCAAACAAGGCTATTAAACTGAAATATCCATAATTGTGTGAATATTTTAAGCCCAGAAGCTTCTTGAATATTCATTTAAGATGGTTTCATAAGTGGCTTTTGTCTGTTGAGCTATTTTATTCCAATTATATTTTTCTTGAACTTTCTTGTATGCATTCTCCTTCATCCTTTTTGCAAAATTTTCGTCAAGTAACACTTTTGTTATTCCCCACGTTAGGGATTCTGGATTATTTGCATAAACTTTCACTCCAGTAACCTCATGCTCAACTATTTCAGATAAACCACCCGTGTCTGAAACCACCACTGGGCTTTTTGCTGCCATGGCTTCGAGGGCAACTATTCCGAAAGGTTCAAAGAGAGATGGCACAACAGAAACATCTGCGCATTTCTGTAGTTTTCTCAAGGTTTCATCATCCACAAATCCTGTGAAGTGAACTTTGTGGGCTAATCCCATGTTTTTGACAATGTTTGAAAGTTGCTCTTTCATGTAGCCATTACCAACTATTATGAATTTTGCGTTAACTTTTTCCAAAACTTTTGGAACAGTGTTGATAAGCACATGGACCCCCTTCTCGTATACGAGCCTTCCCACGAAAAGCACAATCTTTTCTTCTGGCAGGGCAAATTTGCTTCTGAAACTGCTTAAATCCTCCTTTTCTATTCTTGCGTAAACTTCAGCGTCCACACCGTTTGGAATCATGACCAGTTTGTCTGTTGGAAGCCCAAATGCCCATTTAACATGTGAAACCATATAATCGCTGCAGCATATGACTCTCCAAGCCTCATAAGTGAGCCATGCTTCCGTTTCATGAATCATTCTTTCATAATCAAAGTGAATCCCATTTCGCCGACCAATCTCAGTAGAGTGTATAGTTGTTAGAAGGGGTTTTCTGAAGACATGTTTTAAGCCTATTCCAGCATTTGCCACAAGCCAATCGTGGGCGTGAAAAATGTCAACTTTCCCGCCAAGACTGTTAACTAGGGCTGCTGCTTCCTTCTGCATATTCACATTCATCAAATAAACCCATGTTGCAAAATCAGGGGAAGGATTTTTGTAAGAATCAACCCTAAAAACTTCCACCCCATCAACAACCTCGTGTTGTGGCGCTCCAGGAAAATCACAGGTAACCACATACACTTTAACGCCATTTTTCGCCAAATTTCTTGACAAATAATAAACATGAGGGGAGATTCCGCCGATAATTCTTGGTGGAAACTCCCATGTAAGCATCATAACAGTTAATTCTTTACTCATCGGGAAGCCATTCCTCCTGCAACGCTTTTGTAGGTTTCCAAAATGTTCTTAAACCAGTTGGCAGATTTTGGCGGAATCACCTTTATCTTTTCTAACGGAACTTTGTATAGCCTATAAACTTCATCCCGCATCCATTCAGACTTAACCACCAACTTTGCTGCTTCATACATTCCCAACCATTCAAGACTTTTAATAGCCATGTTGAAAGGTGAATTCGCTCCATGGGAGCGGTGTTCTTCCAGGCTTTCAACGGAAAAAATAAACGGCAAATTTAGCGCCTTTTTTAGCGTGACTGCTGCTGGCGTGAAATGCCAATCATGCACATCTATCAAGTCTATCTGCTTGTTTACATTGTAATAGATGTTTGCGGCTGCCCTTTCAACTTCCTGATTTAGGGTTAGAACCCACGTGAGCACGCCTATGTGCGTGCGCACAGGATTCGTTACTCTGTAGGTTATTACGCCTTCTGGTTCCTCATATTGCCCAGTCAAAAAATCATGATAGGTAACCACACTGGTTTTTACATTATTTTTTGCTAATTGCACTGCCACTTCTTTAACGTAGTTGGCGAGTTGTCCAACCACCCTCGGAGGGTATTCCCAAGAGAAAATTATAACATGCATTGCTTTCACTACGTAAAAAGCGCACACACTTTTATTATGCCTCTTCCAGTCAAGTAATAGCGCATTTTGCCTTCACTGTCAGCAAAGCTTTCAACAAAACCTTCAACCTTATAATTGTCCAAGGTTTTTTCAATTTCATTTATGTTAATTTGCAGAATTTGTGCCAGTTCTTCGCTTCTTCTGGCAAGGTCTGGAGCAGTTGCACAAAGATTGTGCAATGTTTGTAGAATTTTTTCTGAAAGAGGCAATTCTTCCCTCATAGCGTTCACTTCACCGACTTTACCATAGTTTAGTAGGTGTTTCTTATAAAAGGATAGGCGATTAGTCAAAAGTATTTTGTAGTTTTTTGCACTTGTCTGCTTACTTGGTTACATCTTTCTTTGCTGATTTTTGTTAATATTTTCCTAAGCATTTCACCTTTAACTTTTGAGAGCCTAGTTTTCTTTAGTTGTTCTGCCAATTCTTTGTCATGAAGTGATTTTTCCGCCCACCGCTCAAAGTCTCCACGGGTGCTATGGAATTCTAATGATTTTATGTTGACTTTTTGAAGCGCTTTTATGAACCCTTTTAAGCTCCATGCCATAATTCCCGTGAAGTATTCTTTACCCACATCAGTGTAAAATAGGAATGGTTCGTCTGCAGCAACTGCTGCAAGGCGCACTCTATTTTCAAAGTCAAGTATTGCGGCTTGGACGGTTACGAAGGCGTCCATTGGCGAGGTGAATGGACTGAAATAGGAGTGGACTTCTCCTGGCGCTCCCCCTGCAGTGAACATGTAGTAAAGGTGGTCGCTTGTCTGGAAATATCTCCAAATTTTAAGAAAATCTCCATCCTCTGTTTCCTTGACAAGGGGTTCAAGTTTCCTCACGTTTGTGTAGTAAGCCCACTGCATGGTGTTTCCAAGCCAACAGCTTGCATCCCTCTCCAAATCAGCCCAAGAAACCGTTCCACCAAGTTCAGGGACATCAATTTCCCCTACGGGCTGATATTTTTCTATAACTTCTGACGGTGTTGCCATGTGAAGATGCCACCACTTCAAAATTTCAATTGGCAAATGTTTTAGGAAGTCGTGAATGCCTGTTTCTGGCCAGTGATGTTCGCCGAAGGTTTCATAATCTGGAAAGATGTTGATGCATTGTCCCGGGGTTGCTGCCAGCCAGCTTGCGTATTTGTCTGCTGTTAGGGGCCATTCGCTCCACCATCGGGCTGAGAATCTAAATCCTATGTCGTCTGTTAGCTTGTAATTGCGCAGTAATATTTTGATTTTTGTGCATCCTTTAGGCATGTAAAGGTAGTTGGGCGATTTTTCGTGCAATATTCTTTCGGCGCCTTCTGTGAAAATTCCCTTAAACCCCATTTTCTCTATGGTTCTTGCAACAGCGTTGTTATAAAGCAACTCAGTATTTTCAAAAACTTTAGGTGTAAACCCGAGAAGGTCCCTTGTTATTCTCTGGTGCATTTCCACTTGTTCGATGAATTCTTCCTTTTCCGGATAGAGACTTGCCAGCGAATGGTGATATGTTTGGCATAAAAATTCCACGCAACCCGTTTCGGCAAGCTGTTTGAAGGATTCTAAAAGGTCTTTGTTGAACATTTCGCACTGTTCTAAAAAAATTCCTGAAAGACTAAAGGAAACTTTTACCCGCTTTTTCTCCCTTTTGTGTTTATCAATAAGCTCAAGTAATATTTGGTTTGAAGGGAAATAACATTTTTTACATGCTCTTTCAAAAACGTCTTTGTTTACTGGAAGGTCAAAATAATAATCAAAGAGCTCTTTCTTTTTTAGGCGTTTAAAGATTTTGTTTTCCCAAAAGAAGCTTCTCTTTAACCTGTGGGGTTGATGAACTTCGAATACGAGTACAATGTCTGTCAAATGTTTTAGCCTCATTCTTTTATTATCATTTAGTGTTTATTTCTAATTTGCTATGCAATATTTGGCTGCGGAAAGTTTAGGTCGGATTCTAATTTTGAATTCATAATCTATTTATCCGTTTCATTAGCTCTTAAAAAGCAAAGGTGAACTCGTGTGTCCATAGAGAAAATTAGTGTGGAAAGTCGTCAAGAATTGGAGCAAATGATAACGAATGAGATAAACCAGATAGAAAAGGGTTTAACGGTGATTTGCAGCAACGTTCCAATAAATGAAAGGGCAGCCTTAGATATTTTGTGCCATGACACCAATGGGCAGCTTGTGATTCTTCAAGTGGATGTAAAAGAGGATGACATTATGCTTTTGCATGGAATACAAAGCTTGGATTATGTTGACAAGTTTAAATCATTCTTGAAAGCCACTTACAACAAACACAAGATTGATGACAAGGAAAAACCAAGGCTAATTTTGATTGCGCCAAGCTTTTCTGATGCAGTGCGACGGGCAGTTGAAGGAATGAAAGGAATACGCATCGACTTATACGAGTGGGAATACCTAAAACTCGGAGACCACAAGGGCCTCCGTCTCCAACCCATTTTTACATGGAAACCTATGGAAAAACCAAAGGAAGAAAAGTCTGTAGAGAAAAAACGGGAAGTAAAACCTCCGAAGAAAAAAGAGCATGAGCCCGAACCAAGCGAAAAGAAAGAGGAACCAGAATCACCAAAGCCTCCAATGGAACCGCCAAAAGAAGAGTTTCCATTGCCTTCGCCACCAGCGGAAAAACCAAAAGAAGAGCCTTCCATGCCGCACAAGGAAGAGCCTAAGAGGAAGCTAAAACTATTCTAAAACTGCCGCATTCCAAAATTTTGTTTGCTCCTTAAGAATTCTTGTTACAAAATTTTACTGGTGATTTTTTGAGAATTGGCTTTTTTGTCTGGGAATACCCACCTGCGCTTGTTGGCGGCTTAGGCACTTATGCAGAATATATAACTCGGGAATTTGTTTCTATGGGAAATGATGTAACAGTTTTTACGCTTAACCCTGGAAACCTGAAAACCAGAGAAATAATCAAAGGCGTTGAGGTTCACAGACCCTTAATTGCGGATGCAAGCAACGTATTCCCCATGTTCGTCATTGACGACTTGAAAAAGTGGGGGACAAACATTCGCTTATTCAATGATATTTTCATTTACAACATATTAAGTGCAACAAAATTCATAAACAGCATGCTTAAAAAAGAAGGATGCAACTACGATGTTGTTTGTGTTCATGATTGGCTCAGCAGCATAGCTGGCATTATAGTGAAAAACGAAACAAAAGTTCCCATGGTATTTCATGTTCACAGCACCGAATGGGGCAGAAGCGGAGGAACGGGTTCTGAAGTTGTTTCATATCTTGAGTGGGCAACAGCCCAAAGGGCTGACAAAATAATAACGGTAAGCCATGCCATGCAAGAAGACCTGGTGAGGCATGGATGGCCAAAATCAAAAATAAGTGTTGTCTGGAATGGAGTTGACCCAGCACGTTACAATCCGAAGAACTGTAAACCCGAAGAAGTGGAAGCCATTCGGAATAGGTATGGCATAAAACCCGACGAGAAAATGCTTCTATTTCTTGGAAGGCTTACATGGGTTAAGGGGGTTGGAAACCTAATTCAAGCAATGCCTATGGTTTTGGAGGAATATCCAAAAACTAAGCTTGTGGTTTTGGGGAAAGGTGAACAGCAAAACGACATAATTGAAACCGCCAATAGGCTTGGAATAAGCAGCAAAATTGCCTACAGATTCGATTTCGTTCCAGAAAAAGAGCGCATCCTACACTATGCAGCGGCTGACGTTTGCATTTTCCCATCAACATACGAACCTTTTGGAATAGTTAGCTTAGAAGCCATGTCTATGGCTAAACCATTAGTTGTAGGAGCCCAAGGCGTTGTCGGCTTCAGAGAACAAGTTATCTCCTGCGGACCAGACCAAAACGGCGTGCATGTAAATGGTGGAAATGCGGCTGACATTGCATGGGGCATAAAAGAAGTTTTGTGTGATTCTGAGAGGGCTAAAAGATGGGGAGAAAACGGTAGAAAACGGGTGCTGCAATACTTTACATGGAAAAAGGTTGCAGAACAAACCCTCCAAATATACAATTCGCTTCAGCATCCACAAGAAGAAGGAGAACACAAAGTAGTAGATTTGATAGAAGAATTAACGAGAACATAAAAATGGGAAAGTTTTAGGTTCCTCTTGCTGCAGCCTTCTCTAAGGCTACAACGCCTGGCAACTTTTTTCCCATAAGAAATTCTATTAATGCGCCACCAGCCGTGCTAACATAGGAAATTCTCTTTGATAATCCAAGCTTTTCCAAGGCTGATATTGTGTGGCCGCCTCCAGCAAGTGAGAATGCTTTTGAGTTGGCTATTTCTTCAAAAACCCTTTTTGTTCCAAAGATGAATTCGCTGTTTTCAAAAACTCCCATGGGTCCGCTGACAACGATGGATTTTGCAGCCCTTATCGTTGTGGCGTAATCCTCCACGGTTTTGGCTCCAATGTCAAATATTTGATGGTCCACTGGCAGTTCACTAATGGAAACTTCTTTCCTCTTTCCATTAACTTCTACAGCCACATCCTTAGGAGTTTTAATTTTGTCCGGATATTTTTGCATTAGTTCTTTTATGCCTGGCACTAAGCCCATGAGCTCCTTCTTTTCTAAAAACTCCATGTTTGGTTTGCCAAGGTTTATGCCCCTTGCCGCTAAGAAGACGTGTCCCACAACACCGCCCGTCAAGACGTAATCCGCTATTTTATTGTTTAGCACGTATCTTGATATTTCTAAGGAGTCGTCAGCCTTTGCCCCTCCGAGAATGAATACGCATGGTTTTTCTGGATTCTCTAAGACTTTGCTTAGGGATTTAAGTTCCCTTTCCATTATGCGTCCTGCAACACTTGGCAATACAGCCGTGAAACCTATTATTGAAACGTGGGCTCTGTGGGCTGCTGCAAAGGCGTCATTTACAAATAATTGGGCTAGTGGAGCCAAATTTTTGACAAAATCTGTTTTTGCATGTTCCTCCGGGGTTCCCTCTTTTGTTTCATTTGCATATGCTCTAACGTTTTCTAAGACGAGGATTTCACCATTCTTCAAATTTTTTATTTCCCTTTTGGCTTTTTCACCAAAAACATCATCCACGTATTTGACTGGTTTTCCCAAAATTTTTCCAAGAATTTCCGCATGCTGCCTTAATGGTATAAAATCTGGGTCGCCCTTCCTTCCCTGATGCGCCAAAACCACAACTTTTGCGCCTTTATCTGCCAACTCTTTAATTGTTGTTTCGCCGTGGGCTCGAATCCTCACATCCTCCAAGATTTTTTTGCTTTCCGGGTCCACTGCAGAGTTGAAGTCTACTCTTACAAGCACAACTTTGCCTTTCACTTCCACGTCATCTAATGTTAGAAACTTCACCATTTTTTCACCCCACATTGAAAAAGAAAATGAGGGAGGGTGAGGCTAGAACCCAGCCTTTTCCCCTATGAGCTCTATCAGTTCCACCATTCGGCAGGAGAAGCCCCATTCATTGTCATACCAAGCAAGCACTTTCGCAAGGTTTCCGGCGACAACCATTGTTGAAAGACCATCAACAACAGCGGAATATGATGTATGGTTCACGTCTGTTGATACTATTGGTTCTTCAGTGTATTCCATTATGCCCTTCAATGGTCCTTCAGCTGCTTTTTTGAATGCAGCATTCACTTCCTCCTTTGTTACGTTTTTCTCTAATACTGCTGTTAAATCCACTATGGAAACGTTTGGAACTGGAACCCGCAAGGCTATTCCGTCAATTTTCCCTTTAAGTTCTGGAAAAACTAAGGCTGAGGCTCTGGCAGCTCCAGTTGTTGTTGGTATAATGTTTACTGCCCCGGCTCTTGCACGGCGGAGGTCTCTGTGGACAAGGTCCATTATTCTTTGGTCGTTTGTGTAGGCGTGGGCTGTTGTCATAAGTCCAGCTTTAACTCCAAAGTTTTCATGTAATACTTTGACACATGGCACCACGCAGTTTGTTGTGCATGAAGCATTTGAAAGTATGTTATGTTTTTCATGGTCATATTGGTCATGGTTCACGCCTAAAACTATTGTTATGTCTGGGTTCTCAGCTGGGGCTGATATCAAAACTTTCTTGGCTCCTGCTTGTAAGTGTTTGGCAGCGTCTTCTCTTTTTGTAAATAATCCTGTGGATTCAACAGCCAAATAAACATCTAAGTCTTTCCATGGCAGCATTGCCGGGTCTTTTTGCATCAAAACCTTAAGCTCTTTTCCGTTGACGATGAGGCTGTTGTCTTTGACTTGTACGTCGGCGTTGAATCTTCCATGCACAGAATCATATTTTAAGAGATGCGCCAGCGTTTTTGCGTCGGTTACATCGTTTATGGCTACGAAGTCTATGTTGGCGTTTCTTTCTATAGCTGCTCTGTATAAAAGGCGTCCAATTCTGCCGAATCCGTTTATGGCTACTCTTATTGCCATTTTCTTCACCTACTCTAATTTTGAATTATCTAATCGATGTTTTCTCCTAATTAATTTTCCGACTGTTCTTTTAGAGGATATATGAATTAGGTTTAGCGCAGTTTCATTAGAACCATTTCTGCAGCCAAAACCAAAGGCTCCCAAGTTTCGCAAAGTGGCGGTGCATAAGCAGTGTCTGCCTTGGCAAGTTCCCGCACTGTCATCTGTTTTTGTATGGCGAAGGATATGGCGTTTATTCGTTGGGTTACCTCTTCCCCGCCTATGATTTGGGCGCCAATTATTCTTTGAGACTCTTTTTCAACAACAAGCTTAACTTTTATTGGCAAAGCGCCTGGATAATAATCCGCCTTCGTCTTTGAGGATATAGTCCCAGCAACGGTTTCTATTCGTGCCCTTTGGGCTGCTGCTTCTGTCAAACCTGTTACGCCTACTTGTGTGTCATATAACTGCGTCACAGCTGAGCCCAAGACACCCGTGAAAAGGGCGTAGCCTCCAGCGGCATTTATTCCAGCAACTTTTCCTTGTCTTACAGCCACTGTTCCCAGCTGTTGGAGAGCTGGTTTTTGTGTTACTATGTGGGTGGACTCTGCACAATCACCAACCGCATAAACATCTTTTATGTTTGTTTCCATCCTCGCATTTGTTTTGATGGCTCTTGTTTCTCCTTGGGCTATTCCAGCGTCCATGGCAAGCTGCGTGTTTGCTCTAACGCCGAAGGCGCTAATGAAAAGATCTGCGTTTATCTGTTCTCCTCCTGCCATTATGCCTGTAACCTTTTCTGTTCCAAGAAACTCTTCAACAGGCTTGTTTGTAAGAATCGTTATTCCCTTTTGTTCCAGCATTTCCTGAACCATTTTGGCTATGTCTGCGTCAAGCATTGCCGGCAAAACTTGGGGCAGCATTTCCACAACGGTTACTTTTAGACCTCTCTCCTGTAAGGCAACAGCAGTTTCTAAGCCTATAAGTCCGGCGCCCATAACAACGGCTGACTTTGCGCCTTCCTTGACTGCCTGATCTATTCTTTGTCCGTCCTCTATTGTTCTTAGGGGAATTATTCCAGGTTTTTCTCTTCCCTTTATTGGCGGTGTGAAGGCGCTTGCACCAGCGGCTATTATTAGGCTGTCATAGGGGATTTCCTCTGTTTTCCCAGTTTTATCCGTTGTTAAAACAACTTTTTTGGTTGCATCTATTTTTGTCACCTTGGTTTCCGTTTTTAAGTTTAGTTTCATCATTTGGAAATAGCTTGGCGGAAAAACTATTAGCTCGTTGAAGCTTGGTATGTGTTCACCTATGACGAAGGGTAGGCCGCAGCGAGAATAACCAGCATATTTCTCATCTGTTATTAGGGTTATTTCTGCAGTGCGGTCTGTTTTTCTCGCTGCAGATGCTGCATCTACTCCAGCGGCGTGGGCGCCTATTATGACTATGCGTCTGGGCATAAGCTTCCATCTCTACTTTATCAACGTCTTATGCCACTCCACCGCTTGATTAAAGTTCATGAGGTTAGCCAGTTCTCCTTGAAGGTTTGACGGTTTTATGATTAGTAGCCAACCTTTCCCATAGGGGTCTTCGTTTAAAAGTTCAGGTTTTGATTGAACTTCTGTGTTTACTTCTAAGATTTCTCCGCTTATTGGTGCAACCAAATCTGAAACAGCCTTTACCGACTCCACTGTTCCGTAGGGTTCATTCTGCTTTGTTGTTGTTCCTGGACTTGGCAGTTCTGCATAAACGATTTCTCTCAGTTGCTTTTGGGCGTAGTCTGTTATGCCTACTCGAACTTTGTCTCCTTCAATTTTTAGCCATTCAAAATCTTTTGTGTAATACAATCCTTCTGGCACTTCATATCCGTCTACTTTCACCATATTTCCACCTCTAATTGGTGCTTATCTTCCTACGTTTTAGCCTTTAAAATTAACTGTCAAAGAAAAGGGTATTATCATGGTGAAGTGAAGAAAAGATAAAAATTTGTGCGCTAAGTTTGACTTAAAATAAGAGGCAAAAGCGTTAAGCTTACATTTTTCTTTTTCCTTGTATGTATTCTTCCACCCACTCTTTCGCCGTAGAGTCTGGCACCTGCAATGGTGGATGCTTAAAAGCGTATGAAGATATGCTTATGAGGGGTCCAGCTATTTTTCGATCCAAGGCGATTTTTACAGCCCTTATAACGTCAATTACAACTCCGGCGCTGTTCGGCGAATCCTCCACTTCAAGTTTAACGCTTATGGTTAATGGTCTGTCACCGAATTTTCTTCCCTTAAGCCACAAGTAACAAATCTTCTTGTTTCCCAGAAAAGGAACGTAATCCGAAGGTCCTATTCTTGTTGGCAAATCATATGGGACAAGGCTTTTGACGGCTTCTGTCTTGCTTATGCGTTTAGTCTTTAAGCGTTCTTCAACGGTCATGTTCAAAAAGTCGGTGTCGCCGCCAAGGTTTAACTGGTAAGTTTCATCGATGATTATTCCTCTGTCAACGCATAGCTTAACCAAGTTTCGATGGAGAATTGTTGCGCCCAATTGGCTTTTAACATCATCTCCAGCCACTGGTAGTCCTTTTTCTTCAAATTTTCGACTCCACAAGGGGTCTGAAGCTATGAATTCGGGTATACAGTTTATGAAGGCGCATTCAGCATCTAAGGCTGTTTGTGCATAGAAGCGTGTTGCGTTTTTGCTCCCCACTGGTAAATAGTTAATGAGCATATCGGCTTCTGTTTTCTTCAAAGTTTCCACTACATTTGTAGCTTCAACTTCGTTGCCGTTGTAAATGTTGAAGGGTTTTTTCATGTGTTCTGCTACACCGTCAAGAATTGGAGCGGGCGAAACTTCCACCCCTAAGTTTGGTACATCTGCAAATTTAGCAACACAATTTGGCTCCGCAAATATGGCTTCGGACAAGTCCTTCCCAATTTTATTTTTGTTAACGTCGAAAGCTGCGACAAATTTTATATCCCTTATATGGTATCCGCCGAAATTTACATGCATTAGCCCTGGCACATTTTCCTTCTCTTTAGCCTCTTTATAATATTCCACGCCTTGAATTAGGGCGGAGGCGCTGTTGCCCACACCTGCTATTGCTACACGAATTTCAGCCAATTTGCTTTCTCCTTTAGCTTTTGTCAATGCTTAAGGAGTCGCCTACTCTATAACTTTTTCTGGAAATATAGCAAAATTAAAAGGGAGCCTTAAATTATACACATTGGGAGCGCATGTTTATGGTTAAAAGCGAAGTGGACGTGAAATATGAGCCCTTCAAAGAAATTGTGATTATGGAACGCAACTTTTTCTCAACACCAGACGAAATAGCAAGGTTCACATCCATCGTCGCTGGAGGAAAACCCGCAGGACTATATTGGGCTGAAGGCGTCGTCTTTCTATATTTCCCCCTTCCCGCATCTACTGAGGCTGCTGCAAAGGCGTTAATTGAAAATGGTAGGGTTTACTGGACTTTTGTTGGTTATGCTCTTATGCCAAAATATCAATCAACAATTGAAACTAAGGAGAAAATTATTGTTCCAGTTATGGACATGTCTTCTAACCCCATGTTCCGAAAGGTTGCAAGTTGGCTAAAAGAACAAAAATAAAAGCAATAAAGCTTAAAGGCCGAATTTTCTCAGGAAGCGGAGAAGCAGCAGAGTTCATCAAACTTCCATGGGTAAAGGCACAAATAATTGAAAAACTGGGCTTCACACCATACAATGGAACATTAAACATAAAATTAAACGAAGAAAACTTAACCCTTAAAAGACGTTTCTTAAAAAAGGCAAAGCCCATACAAATCTTGCCACCGAAGGGTTTTTGCCGCGGAACCTGCTTTAGAGCGGTTTTTATGGACGAATTAGAATGTGCAATTGTTGTTCCAGAGGTGGATGGCTACCCAGACGATGTCATTGAAATTATAGCTTCAACAAATTTAAGGCAGCAATTTCAACTGAAAGACGGTGATGTTGTTAAAGTAAAAATTTTGCTCAGTTAGGCTTTTGCTTTGGTTTTTCTTTGAGGAAGTTTTGTATGTACTCTTTTAGGCAGTTGTTTTTCTTCAAGTATTCGCCATATTTTACAAGGACATTAATTGCTCTGGCGGAGTCTTCTGGTGATGAGTATGCTGGTATTCCAAGCTTGTCAAATCTGAAGCGGGTGTGTAAAGCCATTTCAGTTTCTCCGATGTCGCATGCAACTATTGGTTTATCATATTTACTTGCAACTTTTGCGACTCTGTCGATGTAGTCTTCTTGCAAGGCTGGTGTGTGATGTAAACCGAGCAATATTATGCCATGAATTTCTGGGTCTTGAAAGAGGATTTCCACAGCGGTTTCAAACATTTCAGAAGTTCCAGAACCAGTTATGTCAACGGGGTTAAGATTTGTGGCAAATTTTGGAAGTTTACCCTCCTCCTTCAATTTCTCAAACCTTCTAATTGTAGCTTCAGAAAAACGTTTAACGGCTAATCCCCTCAACTCGCATTCATCAACAGCCATTATGCCTGGACCACCCGCATCAGTAACTATTCCAATGTTTTTTCCAGAAGCGGGCGGCTGCATAGCCAAGGCTTTTCCAGCGTCAAAGAATTCTTCCATATCCTTTGCCCTTATAATGCCAGTCTGTGCAAACACAGCATCGTATATTTGGTCTGCGCCAGCCAAGGCTCCAGTGTGGGAGGCTGCTGCTCTCGCCCCTGCCTCCGTTCTTCCAGCTTTTAGAGCCACTATCGGTTTTTTCTTTGCAACTTCTTTGGCTATTTTTATGAATTCCCTTCCAGATTTTATGTCCTCTATGTATAGCAATATGACTCTGGTTTCTTGGTCGTGTAGGAGGTAGTGCAGCATTTCTGCTTCGTCTACATCGCATTTGTTTCCAAAACTTACGAATTTGCTAACTCCAATTTGTCTTCCAGTCAGATAGTCGAGGGCGGCAACGCCGAAGGCGCCGCTTTGTGTTACCATGGCTATGTTTCCAGGCATTGGACGTGGTGTAGCGATGACCTCTTCTCCAGTTGTTAAAATTTTTGTTTCTGGAAGAAAGAGCATGTCAACGCCTGTTTTTGAATCATAAACGCCTAAGCAGTTGGGTCCTAAAACTCGTATTCCAGCTTTTTTGGCTATTGATAAAACTTTATTTTCAAGCTCATGATTTCCGATTTCGCTAAAACCAGAACTAATTATGACAACTGCCTTCACCCTTTTAGAAGCAGCATCCTCCATTATTTCAAGCACAATTTCTGCTGGAACAACCACAACAACCAATTCTAAATCCACTGGAATCTTGGTTACTGAAGGATAACATTGAAATCCTAAAATGGAATCCTCATGGGGGTTTACTGGGAAAACTTCCCCCTTAAAAACTCCTCTCCTCTTATTTTCAACAAAGTTTTTGAAAATCACATGTCCAGCTTTATTTATTTTTTTAGTTGCCCCTACAACAGCCACCGACTTTGGGGCGAAAAAGGCGTGAAGATTTTCTACTTTGGTCTTCAACTTGTTCACCCTTTGGTTCTTACAATAACTATTGGTTTATGCTTTACCGTTTCCAACATCTCCCAGCTTACCTCATTCAACTCTACTTTAAACTTTTCCGCCATATCCCAAACTGTTCTTCCAGCCCCAAAACCCCTTGAGCGGTTTGCAATTTCAGCTATTTCCAAAGCTTTTTCAACGGATATTCTGCATCCAACAACCGCTATAGGCGTTGCCCTTTTTCTCAGTTTAAACATTCGCCCAATAACGTAAGTGATGAATCCTCCAAAGGAATGGATGCCTTTTACTGGTTTTGGGCGGGGGGTGAAGTGGAAATTTCTGAAGGAAAAGGTTTTGTCAGTATCCGCAATTATTACGGAAACTTTCTTCCCCAATCGAAGCCAAATTTGTTTGCGGATTTCTTCAGCTATACCAAAAGCATCTTTCAATGGCAAACTCACATAAGAATAAGCCAAATTGCTTCCATCTATGCCGCCTTCAGAACCAAACATTAAAGCCTGCAAAAAACCAGCATAACGTAAAGCAGCTTGTTTATGGCGACTCCCCATTTCTAAGGGATATTCCCTTAAATAATGGAGTGATTTTCCACGAAAATGACATAATGGTCCAAGAAAATAACCCCACGCTATGCGCATCCAATATTTAGAAATCCACCTTGCGCTTCGTTTTGGCTTAACATTGTTTTCGTTAACTATGTTGTTTGAGGCTGTTGAAATCGCCTTTTCAGATATAACAACAAAATCTTCGTCCATTACTTTGCCTTTGATGTTTTCTAAAATTTCTTCTAAATAATTTTCTCCAGGTCTCCAATATTTTGTGGTTATGGCTAAGACTTTGTATTTAACCATGTTAAATGCCTAATTTCTAAAGGCTTGTAAATGCTTAGAGGGCTTGGAATTTTTTCTTTATTTCTTCGACGTTGCATTCTGGTGGTTTCATTTTTCCCTCTGGGCAATAGCCAAGTTCGACGCATGAGGGTCCAGCTTTTTCAAACAATGTTGGCGCAACTCTTTTTGCTTGTTTAAGCATTTCAATTGCCACTTCTCTTATTTCCCATTGGGAACGCATGCAGCATCGCAAATTGAAGAAATGGCGCAGTTCTCGAGCGTTCATGGTTACGATTATATTTGTTTTGGCTGCGTTTGGAAGAATGAATCTTGCATCCTCTTTTGGAATTCCCAAAGCTAAAAGTTCCTTGTAAGTTTCAGAAATCCTCTCTAAAGTCTCATCGAAGATTTTCTTCGCTTCGGCCTTGTTTGCTATGCTTGGCGGCGTTACATATTTTTCCAAAGTGTCATAGGTGACATAGCGTTGGCTTTGCTGTGTGTAGGAGGCAATTCTGTGTCTAACAAGTTGATGGGTCATGGCTCTTGAAACCCCTTCAATGCTGAAAGTGAAAGACGCATGCTCAATTACTGAAACATGTCCGTAACCAGTAACCCGTTTTATAATACGTTTAGCCGTTTCCGCATTCATTTTCTCAAAGATTTCTGAGGGGCTTCCACTTTTTGAAGATGTTAAGGCTGCAGTTCCACATAGAAGTTCAGCATCTGCAGTATAGCGGAGAAGCTTAACTTTCAATTTTAAACCCCACTTCACTTTAGCATGAAAGTAATAAATCTGTTTTGCCCAGAAAAAGTTGAGGAAGCGTTAAGTGTCAAGGATTAAAAAGCTGTTGACTACATAAACGAACTGCTCTCAAGCGATAGTGAAAAGAAACAGTTGCTTGGAAAGGAGCTTAAACTTCAATATGCTAAGTGGATTGAAACCCTAAACTTGCAAGACTTCTTAGCCTTCGCCAAACTTATACAGGATAACAAAAATGAAATTGGCGCTGCCCAATTTTTCGGAAAATTCCGCGCCTACGCCTTCGAAGAGTATCTTTACCGTTTACTGCAAACAAAAATTAGTCTTCCTGAACATTTTCAGATTTTTTGGGGAGAAAAATGTCTGGTTTGGCGAAAAAATGGAAAAGACTACGCCATGGAGTTTGATGTTGCCATAGGAAAGAAAATAAATGGTTTTATTGAGCCAAAAATTGTTTTTGATGCTAAAGTGGAACTTGACTCTGCAAGGTTAAAAACCGCTTTAGCCTCCTTTGCCATTTTAAAACATTGGAATACGAAGGTTAAGTGTCTCTTGGTTTATGTGGTTAAGGATGTGGATTCTGCTCTTTTGGAATTGGCTGGTCATTGGGTTGATGGGATTTTCTGCTTAAGCCTTGAAAAGGATGAGACAAAGACTTTACTTGATTATGTTTCTAAATGTTTCAGTCAATTTTAGATATGCTCATATATGCGGTCTGCCGTGAATTTTCCGCTTTCCATCTCCCTCTCTATCTCGCGTAACAACAATATTCGCTTAAACGTGGGCGGATGGGTCGCAAACCACGTGTTAATTTTCACCCATGTGGATTTGGCTTCTTTTTCCATGGCTATTTCCAATTCCCTCTCGTCAAGCACCCCATCCTTGTCTAAATCATATTCTTCTTTTTTCTCTATTATTGGTTGAATCTCCTGTTTAGCCATCGCTGGGTCTTCTATATAGAAGGCTCTTGCTCCTGATGTTGGTTTCGGCGAAAGAGACAATCCATAAGTAATTTTTGTTAATGCACTTTGTAAGTTTCGAGGTGAACCAGTTACGTAGGCTGAGTACGCATCTGCGTAATGCTCGCGGAGTCTGCTGAGCCTCATAACGCATAAGAGCGAAATTATGTAAACCACATAAGAGATTATTGCAATGGCGAAAAAAGCCGCTTTTATGCTGCTCTCTTCCTTCTTCTTTGATGATGCGGGTGCCCATCTTGCCGCCTCCCATGTTCCCCTCGCAATCAAATAAGCAAGTAATGGTAGGGCTGAAACAATAGTCATTATTATGTAATCCTTATGTTTTATATGTCCCAACTCATGACCAATCACGCCCTTAACCTCTTCTTGGTTTAATTTTCTCAAAAGTCCTTCATGGACTGCTAGGGTGGCGCTGTTGGCTGTCCTTCCAAAAACAAAGGCGTTAGGCGTTTCATCTGGCACAATGGCTAGTTTTGGCATTGGTATGCCGCTTTTTTCTGCTAATTCTTTAACTGTGGTTTCAAGCCATGGATTTTCACCAGGCTTTAGATATTGCAAGCGGGTCGAAGCGGTGACTATGGCTGGTCCTATGAGGTATTGGATTAGTATGAAGAGGATTGTGCCGATTACGGCGTAAACCAAAGAAAGCTGAACAATGAACATTATTGCTGATAGAAATAGAGCGAAGATTAGGGCTACAAAAAATATTGATGTTCCCATTGCCAGCTTTAACTCGCCAAGCCTCGCCATAACATTCCCATATAGTTCAAATGACAAAGACTGATTTAATTAAAGCTTTCTAAGAAAGGGCTTCTCATCGCAATTTAGTGAAAAGTGGATTCGGAATCTGACTTTCAAATATAGAAAATCCATACTCCAAATTCACACCCATTAAATACTCCATCCTTAACAATTTTAAAATGAAGACATTGTTGAGGTTTAACCATGAGTAAAAAGTATCGATGCGTCATTGAGGTGGAAGTTCCAAACGGTTCAAAAGGCTGGCAGGAAGTTGCAACCATGAAAATGAGACAAGCCATCGAGAAATTAAAGCTGGCAATGGAAGAGTTAGGCGGCAAAGTTTACGTAAGATACTAAAAACGAAGGTTATTTTTCAGTCATTTGCGGATGAACTAGTTGGCGGCAGTGTGGGCAATGGACGAGGGCTTTATCTCCAGTTGACTTCCACTTCTTTTTGCAGAAGGGACATTGATACCATACGGTTTTTCCTGGGAGAAGGAACCATTGGCGGCTCAAAATCCATAATATCACTCCTGAAATTAGCATTATATCTCCAAAAATAACAAGGTATATGAGTCTGAATTCAAGCCATGAAATTAGAGTTATTTTTTCCGTCCAGAGAAGTGAAAGGAAAGTTGAAAGAGGATTTTCACTTGAGGAGAAATATGGATATGTTTTCCATAAAGCGCCTAAGAAGGCAGCTATTCCTAATAGGCAAAATATTAAACTAAGGGCATAGACAGATTTCTGCTTCCGAAGAATTTTCTTCATTCAAATTCTAGCCTTTTTGAACAAAATTCGGTTACAACGGTGCAATGGCTTCAGCAATTTGTGTTTCTAATTCCGCGTACCGTTCTCGAATTTCGCTTTTGAGAGCGTCAATCTCCAAACGGAGTCTCCTTTTGGATTCGGGCGCCAAGTCTTTCGATTTCACTATGTCGTTCTCTATCTTCACAACTTCATGTTCAGCTTCATGCTTCATCTCTTTGGTTTTCTTCAGCAAATCCACCTTAGCCTTTTCAATTTTTTGAAATTGCTTTCTTACGTCTCCCACCTTTTGGTTCAATTTCTGTTTTACCTTGCCAAGTTTCTCCGCATATTCGCGTTCAGAAGGTCCTCTCAAGTTTCACACCAATGTCTTTTATCGCAATACTTAATATAAATTTTGTTATTTAACAATCAACACAAACACCCCAAAATTGGTGCTCCGGCCGTGTCTTCGAAATGAGGTATAAATGCACCTTTCAAAGCCGGGGCCAACCACACCTAAAGAGAAAATGTGAATGTAAACCGTGATGGCAATCTAACAATAAAAGATGGCTACCG